>Ga0213829_1000053_pt1 | contig 179924 bp, 136 predicted proteins | sample MC6MC0896MG_FD_180665 | JGI IMG/M metagenome (GOLD analysis project Ga0213829, IMG submission 180665) | Enriched soil aggregate microbial communities from Iowa State University, Ames, United States - MC6-MC0896-MG | ecosystem: Environmental > Terrestrial > Soil > Unclassified | place: USA...
GCAGTCCGAATTACAAGAAAAAATTGAATAAAAATTAGCTAAAAAAAATGGCAAATCATAAATCAGCGATCAAAAGAATTAGAGCAAACGCTACTAAACGTTTAAGAAACCGTTACCAAGCAAAAACTACACGTAACGCAATCAAAAAATTACGTCACACTACTTCTGCAGAAGAAGCAAAAACATTGTTACCACGCGTAATTTCTATGCTTGATCGTTTGGCAAAGAAAAATGTGATCCACAAGAAAAAAGCTTCTAACAACAAATCTAAGTTAACAAAATTTGTTAACGGTTTAGCGTAAGCTTTTCGTATAGATATAGAGGGGTACAGCTCGCTGTATCCCTTTTCTTTATGTTATATACTTTGGATTTCTCTTTCCAAGCGAATGGTAAATAAAAAAGCATCGATATTCGATGCTTTTTTATTTTAAAACTGACTTGCAGTGTTTTTTATTGTTGCAAATTTGGAAGCAACTCTGCGATGACCTTTTTCAATTTGTTGGGATCTTTCATGTAAGGTTCCAAATCGTAAAGTTCCACTTTTTTAAAGTCAATGGGATGACTCTCACTCTGCAGTGAAATAGTCCCCTTACTTAAAAGCTGACCATCCTTTTTCACTTTAGGATCGAAACCACTTACATTGCCGCCACCAATTTGGGGTTTATTATACTGTAATACGACCTTGTTTTCAAGGATATGCTGCACAAGTGAGTCTCCCAATACCAAGAAATCAGCAGTTACCCATTGATCTCCAGCATAGGTTTTTGATGTTGAGCTGATGCAATGTGGTGTAAATAGCTTATTGTCGATCACAACGTTTGTGCCTGGTGTACAAAGGTTACTTGTGGTCCGTTCGTCCTTGCCATTTCCACCCAGCAGTTGCCCTTCGATCGATATTGGAAAGTCTTGATCCACACCCATGGTATTAGGATCCTGTCCATGTAGCATGGCTCCGCTATTACGCCAAGCCCAACCTTCTCCGCCATTTACCTGTTCACCAACAAATCTGTAAGTGACGCGCAATAAATAAGCTGAGAATTCTTTATTGTAGAATAGATGGCCATACTGAAAATTGAAATTATCATAACCATCATATCTTACTTTGAGTAAACCATCTTCTACACGAAATGTATTTTTATAATTATCCCCAACTTTGTGGTTTCTGATTTTTGGGGTCCAGTTCTTCAAATCTTTCCCATTAAATAACTGAATGGGTTTGGGTTTCTTATCTTGAGATTTGGCAAATAAAGAAGTGCTGAGCAATAAAATTCCAGCACTATAAATGATATGTTTGAATTTCATCCTGAATTAGGTTTATTGACCTAAATTAGGTAAACATTTTTAAATAAGCAATTCTTTTTGTTTGACATATTCGCTTGGACGGATACCGACGACCTTATTGAATGTGTTACTAAACGTGGGGAGGCTATTGTATCCAACTTTGAGTGCAACTTCATTTACACTTAGTTTTTCGTCTAAAAGGAGCTTAAGAGCAGTCAGCATTCTGAGAATCGTGTAGTACTGGATAAAAGACATATTTAATTCTTTTTGAAATAGTCTGGCTAATGTACGTTCACTAATGTTAAATAATCCGGCAAGTTTTTTAAAGCTGACATTTTCCTCTATATTCTCTTCGAGGTAAGTGACGATATCCTTTAATTTCTGATGATTAGGATAGGGCAAGGCTAAAGGAAGCTCATGCAGCGATAATTCCGGCAGGATAAGTTTAAATGCTGTAGCGATACTATATTTAGGTTCTTCGACCGGAAAGATATTGCCATTCCAGCGGTTGGTAAACATAATCAATTCTATCAAAAGATCATTTACTGGATAGATTCCCATTTTGCTGTAGAAGGGTGCGTCATTATTGGTTTTGGGAAAGTACAAATTACGCATAACGACCTCCGGGGTACTTGGATGAATACTATGTTTTATGCCAGCGGGAATCCACAAATAATGTCGGGCAGGTAGAAAATATGATTTTTCCTCTGTCTTTACAAATACGACACCGCCTTCTGTATATAAAAATTGGTCCTTATCGTGGCAATGTTCGGAAATATGATTCTCTGCAATAATAGCGTGGTGACAGTAAATGCTATCTTCAAATGAGTCTACTTCCGTCATATAATAACGGTTGACATATTTAGCATCTGTCGTTATATCTTGTGTATTCATTTTAACCTATAATACTATGTCACAAAGGTAAGATTTTTTTACTAGACCCCACCTTTACTTCTTGAAAGTGAGTGTATGCTTACGTTAAAATGGCAATTAATCGACCGGAGAGTTAGTCTTTACTTACTTTAGTTTTACCCTTATTGTTCTAAGTCGTTTGTTATCAGTGTGATATATATTATCGATCAGTGTGATATAAAATATTTTTTTATTATGATTTGTTGTATATTTTTGATTTGTAGTGAGTTGTGGTTTTTTAGTCTCGTTTGGATAATTTTGTGTCGAATGGTAATAAATATGCAGTTGAAAAAAATGCTAAAATTGTTTGGTTAAGCGGTTGGAAAATATAACAAAGAACTTTACAAATAAGGGAAATATATAGGTTTCAATTTCTTAAGTTTACAATAATGGAATAAAATCAAACTATAACAATATGGCTTACGAAAGAATAAAAGTTCAAAGCTTACATGATAAAGTGATTACAGCGGAAGAAGCTGCTAAGCTATTTCAAAATGGAATGGTCGTTGGATCGAGTGGTTTTACTAAGGCTGGAGACAGTAAGGTTGTGTTACCCGCCTTGGCTGAACGTGCAAAAGTGGATCCATTGAAAATAACCTTGATTACTGGGGCTTCGTTGGGACATGGAACAGACGGTAAATTGGCGGAAGCGGGGGCACTATCCAAGCGGATGCCTTTTCAGGTAGATCGTATTTTACGTAATAAAATTAATGCCGGGGATGTGCTGTTTATTGATCAGCATCTAAGCGAAACAGCCGAATTGCTGCACAATAAGAATTTGCCTCAGGTGGATATTGCTGTTTTGGAAGTAGCAGCAATAGAATCAGACGGAAGTATTGTTCCAACGACTTCTGTGGGAAATTCGGCTACTTTTGCTGCATTGGCTAAGCAGGTTATTTTGGAGGTCAATACTGCGATACCGATGACGATTAAAGGCATACATGATATTTACCAAGCAGAGGATTACCCTCGCCGTAATGTTATTCCAATTGTAGCTCCTGAAAATAAAATTGGGCGTAAAACTATTCCTTTGGACGCAAGCAAGGTGGTGGGAATCGTGTTTACGAATGAGCTTGATAGCCCAGCCGATATTGCTGAACCGGATACCAAAACTACAGCGATAGCGAAGCATATTTTACAGTTTTTCGAAAATGAAGTAGAGCTAGGTCATTTGTCAGAAAGCTTGATGCCGCTCCAAGCGGGTATTGGAAAAGTAGCTAACGCTGTTCTGACCGGATTTATACATAGTAAGTTCCGTAATCTAACGATGTTTTCTGAAGTGTTGCAAGATAGCACCTTTGACCTTATCGATGCTGGAAAACTGGATTTTGCTTCTGCTTCTTCAATTACTGTTTCGGAAGAGTGTTATTCAAGAGTGTTCGATCATTTGGATCGATACCGCGATAAAATTGTATTGCGCCCACAGAACATTTCCAATACACCTGGACTGATCAAACGTTTGGGGATTATAGCAATTAATACAGCCATAGAGTTTGATATTTATGGAAATGTAAATTCTACCCATACTTCGGGAACAAATATCATGAATGGTATCGGTGGATCGGGTGACTTTGCACGTAATGCTTATTTGAGCATCTTTGTTACACAGGCAGCCTCTAAAGGGGATGCAATTTCTCATATTGTTCCTATGGTTTCTCACGTAGATCATACCGAACATGATGTCGATATTTTGGTAACAGATTATGGTTTGGCAGATTTGCGTGGTTTAGCGCCTCGTGAGCGAGCGAAAGTAATTATTGAGAACTGCGTACATCCCGATTATAGGGAGCAGCTATCAGACTATTATAACCGCGCTTGTGAAAGGGGAGGGCATACACCACATTTGTTAGAAGAGGCTTTTAGCTGGCATATTAATCTTCGTGAAAAAGGAACAATGAAAAAAGATCACTAACTGAGGGCGCGCGGTTACATATAGACTAAATGTATCAAGAAAGGCGAGGTTTAATGGTAGACTTCGCCTTTCTTGATGTATAACTATCGCAAAGAAAATCACGCATTCATTTTATTGGTTACAATGAGCCATTGTGGCTTCCTACTGGATCTGTTTAGCCCCCAATTTGTGGCGATTGAGTCCAATCGTAATTTTTGTCCGAAACCATTGTTTGGTTTCTGGCGATTCAATTTCTTTACTGTAGCAAGCAACTAGCTTAGGGTGAAACTTTGCGATTGTTTTGGCCCCCCAGCCAATTCCTTTCTTCACATGGAAATCTGTCGTGTTTGACAATGAAATCAGCAGCTTCAATAAAATGTCTACGTAGGTGGCTGGTAGTCCCTTTTTTACAGCATAGTGCGTAGCTACACCAATGGTACGAACAATCCATTTATCAGGATGATGAGCTAATTCTTCTAATAATGGTATTGCTTTTTTAGGTGAAGTCAACAGCGCATGACCAAGTACGCGTTCGCCGATGATATCACAGACGTACCATTGATTGCCCATGGTTATATAGGTGCAGGCTTTATGGATGGATTCTTCAAAGTGTTTGGGGAGACGTTGCTGAAGAATTATTCCCGTTAAAACATAACTTCCCATTTCTGTTGTGGCAATGAGACGATCTGTCAAGTGTAACTGCTCAGCCTCAGGCACGAATAGTATAATTTCCCTGGCCGCAAACTCCAGAAGTGGAAATCGAACTTTCTTTTTCAGTAAACACTCTTGTAAGCTTAATATAAGGCATTCAATACCGGATTGCTGTCCTTGCTGTTTCGCAGCTGCGACAATTTCTTGGATCTGTACTTTACTGGTAATTTGGTCCATAGCGCTGCTCGAATCCCTATTCTTGATCTTTATAAATATTCCAATAATTAAAGTCTGTCATTGGGGCATCCGTAATTCCAATAGCTCGACCCATTGTAACGATCTGTCCCCTGTGATATGTTCCGTGGAGGATCAGCTGTTGTATGTATTCATACTTTGTGAAATCGCATTGAAACCATGGTGATTCCACTTTGATATTTTTTTCAAGATCCAACTCAGATAGCTTGTGTACATAATCCACAAGTTGAACCGAATTTCTTCTTAGTGCTTCAAATATTTCTTCTTTTGTGGTTCGCTTTTTTTCAAAATCGAAATCATTGCTTTCTGCAATGTGGCTCCACCAATATTCTTGTGTCTGCAAGATGTGGTTTAAGGTTTTCAAAATGGTCGGGAAGCTTGAAGGTACCTCCTGGTTAAGTTGGTCGTCCGATTTATCAGCCAGCCAATTGATGTATTTATTGACAACCCACTTGTTATACTCGACACTTTTTGTGATTAAGGTTTTTAAACTCATAATTTCAATCTATAGTATGGTTTTTAATGAAATATTTACTAAATATAAATCCTTTTTGAAAAGAATTTATATTAAATTTCATAGCAGATAGGCTGTTTGATAAGCCGCTTTGGAAGTTTTCATTTTTTATAAAATTGTGACAGGTATAGCCCTGTACGCTAAGCGTAACTTATTTGAAATAAATAAAAAGTGTTGTTCATATTTTTTATATTTATTTTGCAATAGCAGAATGGTTTAGCATTTGTCGAATGCGCAAGATACCAATAGAAGATTTGACAGCCACTTGGGCTTGTTGGATTAACCAATTATAATAAATATGATAAAAGCAACGCATTGTATTCTTTCTCTACTAGCCATGTTGTTTATGAACATGGGAAACGCCCAAGTTAATAATTTACAGGAATCCAAAAAGGATTTTGATGAACGGATGCATTGGTTTAGGGAAGCAAAATATGGAATGTTTATTCATTTTGGGCTTTATAGTAAACTTGGAGGGATATATAAAGGGAATTCAACCAAAGGATATGCCGAGTGGATACAATCGGAAATGAATATTCCGAAGGCAGCCTATTCGGAGCTGATTAACACATGGAACCCCAAGGACTTCAATGCAGATCGTATTGTTCAATTGGCTAAGGATGCTGGAATGAAGTATATTGTCCTGACGACCAAACACCATGAGGGTTTTTGTCTGTGGGATTCCCCCTTCACAGATTATGATATAGCTTCGACGCCAATGAAAGGAAGAGATCTCGTGCGGGAGCTGTCCACAGCTTGTAAGAAAGCTGGGATTAGATTTGGTACCTACTACAGTATTATCGATTGGCATCACGATTCGCAATATGTCGATCCCAATGGTAAAGGCGATTGGGGCCAGGTCCTCATTAAGCCAGAACAGAAAGCTGCTTATATTCAATACATGAAAAATCAATTAAAAGAATTGGTTGTTAAGTATGATACCGACATCCTTTGGTTTGATGGGGACTGGGTGAACTGGTGGGATATGGCCGCAGGAGAAGATCTTTATCAATATCTTCGCAAATTGAAGCCCTCTCTTATCATTAATAACCGCGTAGCAAAGCGTGATCAATTTAAGCGAGATTTTGGAACGCCTGAACAAGAACATCCTGGAGCGTTACTGGATTACGATTGGGAAGCCTGCTATACCCTGAACAATTCTTGGGGATATAAAAAATCAGATAATAATTGGAAATCTCCCACAGAAGTAAATACTAAGCTACGAGAGATAAATGAAAAAGGTGGAAATTTGCTGCTCAATATTGGACCTGATGCTAACGGAAACGTGCCGGTTGCTAGTAAAGAAATTTTGTTGAAAGCAGCCGCAGCGCGCAAAAAGAACTAATCTAAGCAATATTCGCTGTTTATTGACTCATGGCAAATGTTTTTGGAAAAAAGAGTGTTATTTAATCTTACTTATCAACAAATATGAAAACAAAGATCATTTTAGTTATGGTTTTGATAACCATGCTGTTGGGGTTTCAGTGCAATGTAAAGGCAGATCCACCTTTTCATAAAAAAGGGATGATCAAGGTATCGATCTTTTATCGCAATGGACCTGGAAAGACATTTGATTGGGATTATTATCTCCCTAAACATATTGCGCTTGTCAAAAAAGTTTACGGTAAAGCACTGAAAGGTGTAACCATTGATAAAGGGCTTTCGGGACGTAGCTCAGCAGAAGGTCCTATCTATTTGGCCATTTGCCATTTGTATTTTGATTCTGTTGCGGCCTATCAGGATCCTTTAAAAGAAAATGGGAAAAAGTTTGCCGAAGATTTTCCAAAGTACACGAATATTACGCCAGAGGTACAGATCAGTGAAGTGATTCAATAGACCGTTCGCTAATTAGGCGAAATACTATTGTTTTGTGAAAATATAAACCTGATCGAATGAAACACGAACTGAAAAAGTCGTTTGTGCATAGCAAACGACTTTATTTTTATGGACTTATAGACCTAACTATATAGCGGGCTTATAGTCGATGTAATCTAGCTAAAACTATATGAACGATTAAAATTATGAAGATATCTTGTATGCTATTTCCTAAATTATTATTTATTGGCCTTACCGGTGTCACTTCGCTTAGTGTGCGTGGGCAACAGGCTGGCTCGGTCAAACGTATTTATATAAGTACAAAAGGAAGTGATAGAAACCAAGGAACTATGGCCAGTCCCTATGCCACAGCTGAAGCCGCATTGCGATCGGTAGAAAAACAGAAACAAGGGAAAAATACACCGGGCATCGAAATCATCTTTATGGCAGGCACCTATCAGCTGGATAAACCGATTGAATTGTCTGCTGGGATATCGGGTACAAGAAGGCAACCCTTGCGGATTAAAGCCGAGGATGGAGCACAAGTTACGCTGAGTGGTGCCAAATCGCTTAACCTCAAATGGAAACAGGGCGATCATGGTATTTGGGAGGCTAAGGTCCCAAGAGGAGTAAGCTTCCAAAGTCTATATGCTAATGATAAGCATCTTGTCCGGGCACGTTATCCAAACTACGATCCCACTGTCTTGCCATTTCAAGGCTATGCTGCAGATGCATTAAGTCCCGAACGTGTTGCAACCTGGAAAAACCCTAAGGGGGGAATTGTACATGCTTTGCATGCTGGTCGCTGGGGAGGATTCCATTATAAGATTACTGGAAAAGATGGCTTATCAACAGTTACACTTGAAGGTGGACAGCAAAATAATCGTCCCAGCAAAATGCACGAGACCTATCGCTTTGTAGAAAATATCTTTGAAGAACTCGATACCTTTCAGGAGTGGTATTTGGATGAGGAGAAGGCACTCTTATATTATATGCCTGCTAAAGGAGTTGATCCCAACCAGCTGAAGTTTGTAGCGCCACAATTGGAAAATCTAATCTATCTTTCAGGTTCATCTTCCAGACCAGTGCATGATATTGAGGTTAGTGGCCTTCGCTTCATGTATACTGCTCCTACCTTTATGAAAACAAGCGAACCACTCTTACGTAGTGATTGGACGATCTATCGACAGGGAGCGGTAAAGATTGAAGGTGCGGAAAACTGTATTTTCCGCGCGAATGATTTTATCGCTTTGGGCGGCAATGCAATATTTGTTAATAATTACAATCGCGGGCTCAAAATCGAAGGCAACCGGATTGAACAGATCGGTGCCGGAGCGATCAATTTTGTAGGAGATCCAGCAGCAGTACGCTCACCGGAATTTCGATATGAAAAATTTGTTCCGTTTGACCAAATGGATACCATCAAAGGGCCAAAAACCGATAATTATCCTATGGACTGTGAGGCGAGTGACAATCTGATTCATGACATTGGATTGATCGAAAAACAAGTAGCAGGTGTACAGGTCTCTATGGCTGAATCTTTACGAATTTTGCATAATACCATTTACAATGTACCTCGAGCAGGTATTAATGTAGGTGATGGTACCTGGGGCGGTCATGAGATAGCTTACAACGATGTTTTTAATACAGTCCTGGAAACCAGTGATCATGGAGCCTTCAACTCATGGGGGCGCGACCGATTTTGGCATCCCAATCGAAAGGAGATGGATGAACTGACGGGGAAACATCCCAATTTAATATTGCTGGATGCAGTCAAAACAACTAAAATTCATGATAATAGATTTCGCTGTGATCACGGTTGGGATATTGATTTGGACGACGGATCTTCCAACTATGAAATTTACAACAATCTTTGTTTAAGTGGGGGACTAAAACTAAGAGAAGGATTTTATCGCAACGTGTATAACAATGTGATGATCAACAATGGTTTTCATCCACATGTCTGGTTTCAGAATAGTCACAATGTTTTCCGTAATAATATCGTGATGGAGTCCCATCAGGATATACAGGTCAAGTATTGGGGGGAAGAGGTAGACCATAATATCTACGGAAGGCAGGATGACCTAGACAAAGATCGGGCGAAAGGTATAGAAAAACATGGTCGTGTTATTCAATTGAACTTTACGGATCCTGCACATGGCGATTTCCGATTGAAGAACTGGAAAGATCAGGATTTTAAAAATTTTGACATGCTGCATTTCGGGGTTATGAGTAAAAGACTTAAAACTCTTGCCGCTAGTCCTGAAATACCTCAGTTGATCCAATCCGAAGCAAAGGAACAGGGGAGCAGATGGGCCTGGAAGTCGGGCTTATTTAAATCAGTGGAGACTTTGGGGGAGCAGTCGGCTGCGGGCCTACCCGCGATAAACGGCGTGCTGCTACTCCAGTTGGATGAAAAAGGCAATCTTTATAAAAGCGGTTTGCGTGTCGGTGATGTTGTGCTGAATTACCAGGGCGAGAAAATAGATCAATTAATAGACTTGCAACAAGCGATTAAAAAACATGTACACGCAGATCAGCCGAAGGTGTTAATTTTTAGAAACCAACAGCAGCAGGAATTAACGCTGCAGCTGTAGCAAATTTTCTATAGGCAGATTGAAATATAGTATTGTACTTTGGCTTGTTGACACGCGATATCACTATTGTGGGGATTTAGCAGTAAACCAAGGCAGTTTTGATAGATCGGTCATCTTATGACGATACTTAGTTTTTGTTTATAATTTTTATTTCCATTAGGACTATTGAGCATCTTGGTCGTCATTATAACAGTGTGTTATCATTTAATGGAGTAGACACATGATATTAAATTCTTATTCGTATTAATTGATGTATAAGGCTGTACAGCACCCATGTGCTGGCAGCCTTATTGATTTAACTGTGCAATGGATTTAACCACAGGTGATCGCCGAACGATGAGCGGGAAGTGAAGGCACAACACCGGTACGACAATGAGTGGAGTCTTTGTGGGTATGGGATGGTTGAAACAAGTTTCTTAAACTGGTTTAAGTTTGGACTGTTTTTGTTCGCTTAAATTTGATTTATATCGTTTATACCATATTTATATAATTTATACCATGTATAATCAACTTTTTGTACGTATAGCTGTATCGACAGCATTTTTGTCCGCTGTTGCAGATCGTTTGGGGCTGTGGGGGGCACCGGGGGCATCACATGTTTCCTGGGGAAATTGGGCCAATTTTGTAGCCTACTCAAATACCCTTAATTTTTTTGTGCCTGAATCTTTCGGTAATATACTTGCTATAGGTGCAACATTATTAGAGGTTGTCTTAGCAATCCTATTGCTGATCGGCTATAAACTGCGTTTTACGGCATTCGTTGCCGGGATTCTACTGATCAGCTTTGCGATAGTGATGACACTCTCGTTGGGAATTAAATCGACGTTCGATTATTCGGTTTGGGTAGGAGCGGCGGCCTGTTTTCTACTGCGTACTGCTGATAGTTTTCCCATTAGCATAGACCGCTATATTGAACTTCGAAAAAAGTAAATGGATAGATGATCTTCTCATTTTAGGAATAGATCTCAAAAATATAAAAATGCCGTTAAACGAATTTGTTTAAGGGCATTTTTAGGATTACATTTCCTTTAAGTTTACCTCTTTCTTTTCACCGTCTTTGTCGATGGTAACGTGTTTCTCAATATTGGCTTTGTCGACATAAGATGATCTTGCCGTACCGTAATTTGTCGTGGAACCTGTATAACCCCAATAGTTATAATAATTGGTGTAGCCTGATACATAGGAATAGTTGTAAGAATTGGTGAAATCGAAGCTCGCCATAATCACGTATGCGCCTGGCATGAGATCTGCAAATTCGAAATGCCCCTCATCATCATACACTTTTGCTTTTTTAACCGCATAGCCAAAATCAGGGTCTAATGGAACTTCCTGGACCTTTTTCTGTTTTCGGATCTTTTTATTGACTTCCAGCCATTCTTCGTAATAGGCAGAGTTGGCGAATAGCGTAATTTCTGTTCCTTTTGGAGCATATTGCTTTTTGGCAGTATTCACGAGCCCGCCAAGTTTTTTTCCGGAGCTAGATCGTGCGTAAGCCGTCCCAATAATAACACTGTTCCCTTGAGAAATCTGTTGGGCAGACTGTTCTTTGTTGAATCTATTTTTAATAGGTTGATAGTCCAGTTCTTCGTTTACGGTAATTTCCCACTTTCCGTTTCCCATGGACATTTCCCTTTGCCATAATCGGCGATCTTTCTTATCGATGACATAATTGTAGATGGCTCCGGTACTTTCTTCTAAAAGTGTAACCAGCCAACTGTCGTGCTTACCTGTTTTTGGGGAACCATAACTGTAGCTTTTTACTTCTTTGATGGTATAGTCTTCGACAAAAATGTCCGAATCACTATTGTAATAAAATTGCGGGATGCGCGCTTTATACCCTAGATCTAAAGGTAGAGTTGAAATCAGATGATCTGTCCAGTTAAAATCTACAAAAGGTCTAGTTGGCTGTAAGTTGATCTTTTTTTCCTTTTTAGTTTTCTTCGAATAATAATTACCTGTAATTGTTTCTGCAAAGTTGAGGTTTACTTTTGTTTCCTTGCCATCGCTCGAGTAGCTGATGGACCGAAGTGTTTTTGCGTCGGCAATCGTCGTGCGGATCGAAGTCCAGGCATTGTCTTTCGGAACATAGGTATTGGTTAAGGTCAGCTGATTGTTGGCCGCTACGATATCGTAGGTCAATGATCCTTGTTTGTCCCAGGTATTATCTTTAACATAATATACCGTATACAGTGATTTTTCTGGTTTGATATAGTTGGTATTGATATCGCTGCTACCAGGGGTAACGGTCTTTTGACATAATCCTACGGCCGGAAGTAAGCTTACTCCCAAAACAAAGGCATATAATTTCATATATGTGAACTATAGTTAATGAAAAAACAAGTTGTTTTCTTGTTCGATTTATTTATCTAAGGTAATAAAAAAGTTTTTTATTTTTTGCTGAGGATAGCCTCGTCGAATAGGCTTATGCTATAGCGGGAATTTGACGTCGTACCCTTTTGGAGCTTGCTCGAATATGGATGATATACCGATGAAAAAAATAAAACGGAGGTATTTCTACCTCCGTCTTCATGCTCTTTTGAGCACCAGTGATGATTAGAAAACACTCTTTGTGATGACGATCAATAGTTATCTTCCGCTTCTTTTTCTTTGTCAATGATAGAAGAGCGCATCCGGTAGACATTCATTTCACCTAGATGGGTATAACTTTTTCCACCGTTTTTAAGGATCATTAGCCGGAAAAATTTGGACTTATAGTTTTTATCAAAAGCCAAACTTTGCTCTTCAGCAACATTTGATGTGGGAAGATTATCTTTTGATGTAAAAACTCTGGTCCACTGCTTTCCGTCTGAACTTATTTCTATTCCCCATTGTTTCGGACGCCCGCCTTCATCGCTATTGTTTTGTCTGAAGAAGTATTTTATGGCGCCAATCTCTTCTTCCTGAGGGAAATTGAGTTGGATCCAGTGCGGAAGCGGGGCTGTATTTGCTGACCATGCTGTATGCCAATATGTATTTTTATCGCCGTCAAATAAATTCTTTTTTGGGCCCTCGCTGCTTTCCTGTGTATAGGTTTCTACCATATTATCGGTCACCTGTATTTTAGTTAACTCGTTCGGGAAATAGGTCACTTCCGAAGGCCTGACGATTGGCCTAACACTATTGCTGCTTATGATATCTCCGCCAATGCTTGTTTTCTTGTCTTGATTGAACAATTGGACGTTGAAGACATATTCATATTTATTGATCAGCCCATCTATACGTATCGTGTCGGCAAAAGAACTTATATTGATTTTATAGATTTTATCGGGATCTTTTGATCCCGCTTTTTTATATGTAATCTGTCCATAAAGATAATTGTTGTCTGAAGGAAGTTTCCATTTCAGGAGAGTCCCGCCAATACGTGGTTCTGCTTCAACCGAAACCAGTTGTGGTGGTTTGGTCATTTTTATTTCTTCTTTTTTACACGCTATTGCTAAAAAGAGTAGAGCGAATATTCCGATATTGTATTTCATCTTGTGCAATTCATTAAATTAATTAATAACCGGGATTTTGTACCAATTCCTCGTTTTTATTGATCTCTTCCTGTGGTATAGGCATTAAATAGTTACGCTGACTAAAACTACGTGGAAAAACGACCGTTGTTATTTTGAAAAACTCTGTATCGGTAGCTCCTTGTATATTCATTCCTTTCGCCTGTTGGTTGAGGTATTGATCAGCGATCATCCAACGTCTTAAATCCCAGAAGCGATGGCCTTCCAAGTAAAGTTCAATGGTACGTTCTTGTCTGACGATGGAACGTAGTGTTGCCTGATTATTTGCGCCGCCAATTGGAGCCCATGCGACATCAATGGTTGGAATGCCCGCACGGACCCGAACGCGGTCAATATATTGTTTGGCAGTATTCAGATCCTGACCATATTCGATTAGCGCTTCCGCGTAGTTCAGGTACAGTTCTGCTAGACGTATCACCGGCCATGGATAATTGACGGAGACCTGCAGTCTGCTTTGGTTCAATTCAGGTGCAATACCTTTTTTGTTGAGATATCCTGTTGGAGAGTAGTTATTAGACCGTCCTTGGATACCGCAATTGTCATTTTTCCTAAACTGAACAAGGATTTGATTGGCACTCCCCCTAACCACTTCATAGTAGCTGTTGTGATAGGCAATCCAGGCATTAAAGCGTGGTTCTCTGTTTAGATTTAACGATAATGTATTGCCATTTGGCGTATTTGTTACACCGTATCGTCCATTATAGTCGTAATTGGGATCTTTGTCAATCGGTAAACCATTTTTACTATAAAAGGATTCTATCAGGGTGAGGGTTGGGGATACACCGTTATAGGACTCGCCTTGTGCGCCACTGAGAAATGGAGTAGATTTATTTTGGAAATCGTAAAGACCTTCCCGACGTGTTTCCGCCCAAATCACTTCTTTTGTATTGGCTTTGTCAATAAAAGCAAGGCGTAAGTCCTTTTCAATAGGATTGGCTGGTAGTGCAGTATTGTAGGTACTGTTTTTATACAGCGAAGCTCCACTTTGTTCAGCTGCATCAATGGCTTCTTTAGCCGCTAGAGCTGCACGACGCCATTTTTCTTTGTCGAAGGTTGTACTGATCAACGCTGTGCCATCCAAGTTTTTGAAATCGGCATAGAAGCTCTGTTTTTCACCTCCACCACCATTAAAGAGCGGTGAAGCTGCGTAAAGCAATACTCTAGCCTTTAGCGCCTTGGCAATAACCGAGGAAGCACGACCCCATTCATCCGCGGCTCGAAGAGCAGGTAACTGTCCAGCTGTCTCATCCAGCTTTTTGATAATAAAATCCACACAAGCATCATAAGTCGAACGTTTGGGATACGCTGAAGAAGGTGCGTTGACATCAAACTCTTGGTCTGCAATAACAACTGGGCCGTACATGCGGACTAATAGGAAATGATAGAAGCCGATCAGGAAGTTGGCTTCAGCTTTATATTGTGCCGCCTCCTGTGGATCTATCCCGGGAACTTTATCTACATTGCGAATTAGGATATAGCATTGTCGTATTCCTTTGTAGAGGTTATCCCAGTAGGAAATGACAGGACTTGAGGCTGTATATTGTCCACGGGGAAATCGGGCAAAGGTTTCATGTTCAAAAGCAGTTGTTACTTCGTCGGAAGTCATCAAATCAATGGAAGAGGTGCCTACCCGAGAATTTGGAATCCACGCATAGCAGGAATATAAATAACCTTTGGCTGAATTTGGATCACGAAAGGCGTCTGCTTCCGAAGGACGTTCATCAGGGACGATATCCAAGAATTTACTGCAGGAAGTGGTAGTCAAAAAAGTCGCGCATGCGAATAATGCAAGGTAGCCTATATATTTTCTTTTCATCTGATAAATCATTTTAAAATTCTATTGATAGTTTTAATCTCGAAGTTGTTTTAATTGAAACGAAGTTGGACTCCGAGATTGAATACTTGCTGTGTCGGATATCCCAAACCATTGCCTCCACCTTGTTCAGGATCCCAAAGTTTGAACTTAGAGAAGGTCAATAGATTATAACCACTTAGAAAAATGCGTGCAAATTTGTGCGAATATCCAATCTCAGCACTTCTGAGTTTTAGGAATGCCCCATTTCTCAGCCAATAAGAAGAAGCTTCAGTATTGTTGAGATTGTCCAATTTGCTCAGTCGTGGATAGGCAGCAAATATGTTAGGATTTTCAGGACTCCAGCGGTCCTCGGCAATAAACTGCAATACATTGCGCACACCTTGATTTCCAAATGGATGGAAACCACTGATCATAAAAGAAGTTCTATCAACTCCCTGTAGGAGGAAAGAAAAATCAAATTTTTTGTAATTGATGGAAGTACTCAAACCATAGACAATTTCAGGTGTTGTTGGATAACCCATTCGAACTCTATCATCGCTATTGATGAGATTTAAACCATCAATATCATTGGTTAGATCTTTATATTTGATGTCTCCGGGAGCGACAAAACCCCCTAGCTGTTGTAATGGACTGTTATCTATTTCCGCTTGATCAATAAATAAGCGTTCTGCAAGATAGCCTAGGTTTGTGCCGATAGAATACCCAATTTGCGAGAGGTTGCGGTATTTGGTAAAGGCTGGCTCATTATTTTTCAGTACGGTGTTATGTGCATATGTAAAGGTTCCACGCATAGATATTCCCCAATCTTTTTCACTTTTGTTCCATTCGAGGGAGAAATCAAATCCCCTATTTCTTACCTCACCAACATTGCCATACACTTTCGTTCCTGCAGTACCAAATACGTTAGGGATTGTTGCCGAACGATCAACGAAAATATTGGTTCTATCTTCCTGGTATAGATCGAAAACAATATTGAACTTATTGTTAAGAATACCGAGGTCCACACCAATGTTTTTCTTCTCCGCAACTTCCCATGAAATCAATGGGTTTGCAAATTGTAAGTAAGTAGGTCCTGTATAAGTCGTATTCTGATCGATACCTGTTGTAAATGATGCTCCATCCAATTTGAGGTCCGAAAGATAAGGAAAACGTCCTCCGCCAATCTGATCATTACCAACTTTACCCCAGCTCCCTCTAATTTTTAAATTACTGACAGCAGGAAATAAATCTGTAAAGAACTTTTCATTACTGAGTACATAGCCCAAACCAACGGAAGGGAAGAAGCCAAAGCGACTTCCAGTGGCAAAGTTTTCGGAACCATTGTAGCCAAAGTTGACTTCGGCAAGATATTTATTGGCGAAACCATATGTTGCACGTCCCGTAATGCCTTGGCGTCTACGCGGTAGCGAACTGATTAGATCAGCCGGATTATTGACATTGAAATCGGTGGTATTGTAAAGAAATAAACCTGATACGGTGTGATTACCAAATGTTCTGTTGTATTCGATGGAAGGCTGGAAATAGATTTCGCGATCACCACTAGTGCCCGTTTCGGTTCCCAAGGAAAGATTTTGTGGCTGCCCCACCATGACTAGATCGTAGGTATATCCACCTGCGGGATCGGGTGCATAGCTGTTAATCATGTATTGATTGTAGCCACTGGTTCTTTTTGTTGTTGTGTTGCTCCAGTTTTTAAAGGAAACCAAGGCTTTAAATTCTAGCCCTTTTGTAATGAAATCAAGTTTTTGAGCTCCATCAATTGTAGTCAATAAGGTACTTTGGAAACCATTTTGATAGCCATTGACCATGCGGGCAAAGGGATTGATAAAACCATTGTTGACTGTACCACCAGCTTTTCCTCCGTATTGAACGTCTCTTCTGTCAATACCGGTAAATGGAAACATAATCGGGAAGTCCACTGGATTGGCATTCATGATGTCGCCAAATACGCTTGGAGCATCTACACCGGCACCATAGTAGTCACGAAGTTGTGCATTGAGCTTTAAAGCTATTTTGGTGGTTGAAGTAAGGTTGACATTGATATTGTTCTGAAAGCTATAACGTTTGACAGAGACATTATTGTCAAAAGAGTTGAGGTCAAATTTACGCAATAAACCATTGCTAATGTTTCCGGTTGCACTGAGGAAATAACCTATTTTGCTGCCACCACCTTGCACATTTAGATTAAGCTCGTTGTTGATGGTATGGGACTTAAACATTTCATTATACCAGTCAACATTAGGATATACATAGGGATCCAAGCCTAGTCTTGTGCCGTTTATTTTATCTTGGGAATATAAAATTTCACCAGTACCGCGACCTGTAACCGCTTCATTGAACATCTCCATATAACTTACACCATCAACAAATTTTGGGATGGAAGTAGGTCTTGAGATTTGCGATTGTGCACGTGCTGAAATACGCGGTTTATTAAGGTCTTTACCTGTTTTTGTAGTGATAATTAGGACGCCGTTTGCTCCCCTAGTACCAAATACGGCGGTTGCAGTAGCATCTTTAAGGACTGAGAAGCTTTCGATAACTTCTGGTGCCAATGCGTCCAGGTCGCCTTTGGAGATTGCTACACCATCCAATAAGATCAGGGGGTTGGTGGCTCCGCTAAATGTCGATACACCACGAATGAAAAAGCTAGCCCCATCTGCACCGGGTTCGCCCGAACGTTGTACTGCGATTACACCCGAAAGTCTTCCTCCCAATGCATTGGAGAGATTGGCCGTTGGGATACGTAAGGTTTCTGGTTTTACTGATTCCAATGCTCCCACGACACTGGTTTTTTTCTGTGTTCCGTAACCGACAACAACAACTTCACTTAAGCTCTGATCGGGACTTAGCTGCACATCAATGCGACGTTTGTCGGCAATGGCAATTTCCTGGTTGGCGTAGCCGACATAGGAAAATATTAGTGTCGAATTTGCGGGAACCACAAGAATGTATCTTCCATTGCCATCTGTTGTTGTACCGATTGACGGGCTGTCTTTGACCTTGACACTAACACCATAAAGATTGTTTCCATCATTTTTCACTGTACCCACGATTTCAACCTTACCGTTTTTTTGAACGGTGGGGGCGAGGGGCGTTTTTTTTTCTCGGTCCGAAATCACAATGATGCCATTGTCAATTGTAAAGACCAAAGGCTGATGTTCCAATAATTTTTCAAGAGCCTGATTTAGTGGCTTATTCTGGATATCTATATTTTGAATAGGCCTTACTTTGTCGAGTTGACTTGTCTTAATGATAAAATCGACGTTTGTCTGTTTTCTGATTTCTTGAAATGCTTCGGACAATGTAATCTGCTTGTGTTTAAGGGTAACATTTTGAGCAGAGGAGACATGTGTTAAAAAGATAAATGCTGTTAATAGGACCACAACTTTTATAGATGTGTTGCATAGTGATCCGATGTATCGCATAGCTTTAATAAAAAAGACAATGCAATACTTACTACATAAATAATAATGCATATATTTATAAATTGGTTAACTGGTTTGATGTTGAAATGAATTCTTGTTTTCCAAGTAAAAAATTAGTCGAGAGTGCTGGCAGGCATTTTCGGCTATTTTTTTGGAAGAAATGTTTAGGCTGGACTGGTTTCTTTCATAATCAGTGGTTATTAATGTGTGTTATAGTTTATTGCGATATGTACAGTTTATTGTTTCGTATGCTATACTTGATGGAACCGGAAAGCTGAAGTGCTCTTAATACATCGTTTAATCGTTTTTTTCTAGAAATTTGAGCGACGTAGGTTTCTTGTGAAATGGGACCTTCAAAAATTACTTCGATATTATACCAGCGCGAAATTTTACGCATGATTTCCTTTAAGTTGTTATTGGAAAAGTTGAAATCACCATTTTTCCAATCTAATACTTGATCCAGGTTTATTGATCTTACTGCGATATTTTGATCCGTTAACGTAGATTGTTGTCCTGGTTTTAGTAAGGTTGTATTGTTTTTGCAACTCACTCTTACAGATCCTTCTGCAAGTGATGTCTGTGTGGAAGATTCATCATCGTAGGCATTGATATTGAATTTAGTCCCTAAGACTTCGACCTTTTGAAGCGAAGTTTCGACAATAAATGGTTTTTGTTTATTTTTTGAGACTTCAAAATAGCCTTCACCCTTTAGTTCTACACGGCGTTCGGAGGCTGAAAATGCACTTGGATATTTGAGACTGGAATTTGAGTTCAGCCAAACTTTTGTGCCATCAGAAAGGGTTATCTGAAATTGTCCGCCCTTTGGTACATTCAAAAGATTCATGGCGATGCGTACATCGGTATTTCCCTCAATTTTATAATTAATTCCGCCTTTTTCTGTTTTTTCAATTGTTGTGCCGAGCTCTTCCGTTAATTTTCCATTCGCAACATCCTCCAGTACGATCGTTTTACCAGAAGAAAGCACAAGTGTTGCTTTATCGCGACCAGGTTCGATAATGGTTGCTGTATGATCATTATATGTGCTGCGGTTAAGAAATAAATAAGAGATAGAGATAATCAGTATGATGGCAGCTGCAACGCCTGTAATTTTATACCATGTAGGACTTGTGATATTTTGTGGTTCGGTGTCAAGATCAATTTTACCAAAAACACGGTCTAAAATCATCTTGTCTATAAGTTCTTCCTTATCTCGAGATTCAAGTTGGTTCTCGATCATCTGTTCAAGCGCCTCCTTGTTATTCGTATCCTGGAAATATTGAAATAGCTCCGCCGTCTCTTCTCTTGAAGCGTGGTTATTGAGATATCTTTCAAATAATAGTTTTATATGTTTTGAATCTTTCACTGATTGGCTATTTATATATAATACGGAAAATTAGAGCCTGTCCTCTGCTCTGATTTTAAAAAAAAGTAAAAAAATTAAAAGGGTTTAAAAAGGGCTGTTTGAATACCTATGGAAGTGACCTGTTTGTCGATAGAAACAGCGAGTGTCTTATTTTTGATTTAATACGGCACTGATAATAGCAATTAACAGGGACGGTGTAATTTCCTTGCTCAAACAGAAGCTCTGAATCTGTTTTGTAGCCTTCACGATATGGTCACTGATCGTAGAAGTGGAGATACCTAAGGAACTACTGACCTCCTCATAGGTTTTCCCCTCGATTTTGCATAAGGTATAAATGAGTTTGCGTTTTGGAGATAAGTTTTCAATGGCTTGATTGACAATTTTTTTAGACTCTTTGTACGCATATTCCTCCTCAATGTGGGAATAGTCTGATGTTGAAATGGAAATAATTAACTCTTTAAGATTTCGATTTTTGATCTCTTTATGAAAGAAATCATACACGAGGTGTTTAGCAATAGTGAAGAGATAAGATTGAAAGGACTTGTCAGGGTCTATTTCACCGCGTCTCTCCCATAATTTCTGAAATACATCCTGAAGGATTTCTTCTGCACAGGCAGGTATTTTGACTAGGCTAAGTATATGACGGTAAAGTCTAGGGCTATAGCGGTAGTAGAGCACCTCAAATGCCTTATGATTGCTTGACTTAAGAGCGCGCAGTAAGGCCAACTCATCATTTTTACATGCCTCCATAATTTAAACTTGTATTTAAAACCAAATTCCTCCTGATCAGAATTTAATAATTGGGTATCATACCGTATAGTAGCAGTATTATCTTAATGATCGCAGATGAATACAACAAGTATACTAGAAGTATATTGTTGGTATACTACTGGTACTCTTCTACAATGTTACCGATTTGTTATTTGGTTTTTATACAATTTTTTTACGCAAACGATTGCTTTAAAAATAAACTATAGTAGAATTTATCGTTTTTTAAACCCGAATCCAATCCTTAATTATATTTTGGAAAATACTGATGTTTGTTTTTAACTTGATTTTAGATTATATCAATAGCTATAAGAAGAGTTGGTACATTAAATTTTGAATGATCTAAACAACATTCTGGTTTATAGGTGAGTAATTGTGAGGGGGAGACATATCGCAATAAGAGGAATTGTATTCCTCTTATTGTATTCCGAAAAATTCTGCTATCTATTTTTTATTTACAGATTTTACTTCCACTTCGGGTTTCATTTTAAGGACGATCTTTGCGGGCGTTTCCTCCTTAACTTGAATATCTTTTTGATCTTGATTTGAACTGACAGTGGCATTGGCGGAAAGGTTGATCCGCTTAGGTTGACGCAGTTGAATATCTTCGACCCTTACTTCCTCAATTTTAGGCGCTACTTGCACTTCTTCAATTATCGCTGAAGTTTTTTTTGATGGGGTAGATTTTTTTTTAGGTTCCGGAAATTTGACCTCTTCAACACTTACTTCCTCGATTATTTTGGGTGATTTTTGAGGTGGGGCAGGTCTTTTCCGAGGTTCCGGGAAACGTACATTACCTTCTTGTTGGGAAGAAGACCTGCGCTGGGATATCATTGGCGGAACCATTTCTTTTGTCGGTGATTTAGGAGATCTTCCACTAGTTTTAGGAGCGGCCGGTTGCTTTGATGCAGGCGGCGTTATTGCGGTGTTGGCAGCCTCTGCTTTTTTTGTCGTGGTCGGCGTTGTTTTCTGTGCTTCCACATGTGTTGAAAACAATGTAGATATCGCTACTGTCAGTAATAGAGTAAGCCCGGGCATTAGCAAGAGTTTACTTCGTGTTGTTCTTTTTTGTAACATAATTAATCGTTTTTTTGTTGTTAAGAAATTAAAATTACTGGCCGGTAATGTGTTTATATCAGGGGTGGACATGCTCCACTCGATAATCAAATGTTGGTATCTTAACTTTTCATGAATCTTGACTACGGCATTATCTGCAAGGTATTCATGAGTTTGTCGGATCGATTTCTGAATGAGATAGATGAAGGGATTGAACCACAAAAATATACCCAAAATCTGTATGAAAAGTACATCCATCGAATGGCGTTGATTGGCATGGGCCCGTTCGTGAGTTATAATTGACTGATCAATACCGCCCTGTTGATAGGCATCTTTGGGAACATAAATTTTTTGAAAAAAGGAAAAGGGTGTTTTTAAACCATGTATACAATAAATGGACTGTTCATGGGTTGGTGTGGCACTGCGGATATAATATAGGAATTTGCGGTATAACCATACTTGTTTCAGAAGTAATGCAATGGTGACAATTACATAAATCAGCAGAGCGACGTCGTACCAATCGACGTGATAATTATTGAAGAGCGCTGAATCTGTTGCGGGCTGTTTAATGATCGGCCCCGCAGGGGTAACATCACTGTTTCTGTCGTTCAGGAAGTTGAAAATATCAAATGGGACAACGATCTGCAACAATGGAATGACGACAGATAGGGGGATAATCCCGAGTAAATAAAAACGGTTGAATAGCAGTAGTTTTTGGTTGCGTAGTATTGACCAATAAATAAGATAGAGTAAACCCGAACAGGCTATCAGTTTTCCAATATATAGCATCATGTCTCTTTGTTTTTAATTTCGGAATCAATTATATTTTTCAGTTCCTCCAATTGCTCTTTGCTCAGCTGAGATTGTTTAGTGAAAAAAGAAGCAAATTTTAATGCTGAATTGTCGAAGTAGCTTTCTACGATATCATTTACATGTGCTAAATAATAGCTGTCTTTATCAATTAGTGGATAATACTCTCTCGAATTTCCATAAAGCACATAAGATATCGCTCCCTTTTCAGTCATTCTCTTCAATAATGTAGCAACAGTTGTTGGCGCCGGTTTAGGTTCAGAATACGCTTCCATAAGATCTTTCATAAAAGCTTTTTTCATGTCCCAGATGTAGCCCATCAATTGTTCTTCCGTAGCTGATAATTTATTCATACTACAAATATAGAATATATTCTACATGTTGTAGAATTAAAATATGTTAAATAATTTATTCTGTTTTATTTTGTTGATTTACAAGTGTTTATTTTTTTTCTTTTTTTGAGAATTAGGATAATTTTCACCGTAAAATTAGTTGCTGTTCCCAGATATAACCGATAAGCTTATACAAATAATAGGGGAACTGAATATGTCAGTATATTGTTTTAACTAAGGGATCTGTCGTTTGATATTGAAGTACTTCGATCCCAGGTTTAGATGATTAGACAAGGACTAAGTGGTATAAATAAAACAAAATAGAATGTATCGCTATTATATATGATGTTGGGTGCGTAGTGAGAGACCGTTTAGAAAAACTTTGGATAAATAATGGCAAAACTTTTTTTAGTCCGGCATGGACAGTCGCAATGGAATTTAGAAAATCGCTTTACGGGATGGCAAGATGTTGATATTACTGAATTAGGACAAGAGGAAGCTCGACAGGCAGGACTGGCTTTGGCAAATGAACCAATTGATATAGCGTATACCTCAACACTTATAAGAGCGCAGCATACGTTAAGGATTATTTTGCATGAAATGGGCGATCCTCACATCCCCATTGTTATAGACGCTGCTTTGAATGAACGAGGTTATGGAAAGCTTGAGGGCTTGAATAAGGCCGAAACAGCCAAAAAATATGGTGCTGAACAAGTGCATATCTGGCGCAGATCTTTTGATGTGCCTCCGCCTGGAGGTGAGAGCCTTAAAGATACATACGAACGTGTTATTCCATATTATGAACGTTTTATAGCGCCCAAACTGAAAGAAGGTAAAAATGTACTCGTTGTTGCGCACGGCAATAGCTTAAGGGCGCTGATTATGTTTTTGGAACATCTTTCTCCGGAACAGATATTGGAACGGGAGATTGCTACCGGGCAACCGATCAAGTATCAAATTGAAGAATAAACGCTCAATTTTTACAAATTGATAGTTGAACTGTAGAGACTGATAATTTATCGTATTTCTATAGATCTCCGGGTTTAGCATTTTAAAGATTTACTTTTTGTTGTTAGTTGTGTCTAATAATTGTTTTCTTAACAAAGAGAAATAACAGTAGATTTCATTTCAAAAAATAACATTTTGATCTCATTCTCTCCTAGTTTAGGCGATAAGGCGTACAAGTAGTGTTGCGGTGACTTTGCTGCTTAGGACTTCTATTGGCCTGTCTTTGTATTCCACTGTGATGCTAGCATCAAACGGTTCTATTGATTTGATTGTTAAAGTCGTACCGAGCTCGAGATTTTTCGCTGTCAAATATTGTAAAAGCTCCTTAGAAGATGGCTGGACCGCCATTAATGTAACTATATCACCTTCTTTACAACTATTTAGAAACACATAGTTTTCCAAAGGCATAACCCCATTAGAATCGGGAATTGGCGACCCATGGGGATCCACCGTCGGATAACCCAATAACTCATCCATTTTACTGAAAAATTCGGGCGAATGTATATGCTCAATCTGTTCAGCAATTTGATGGACTTCATCCCAGGCAAACTCCATTTTCTCAACCAGATACATTTCAGTAAGTCGATGTTTCCGGATAATAAGGGCGGCTTCTTTCTTTCCTTCTTCAGTTAGCCGCAATGGTTTATAGCTTTCATAATGAACGAAACCTTTGTCGGCTAGTTTTTTCATCATACTATTTACTGTGGGCATCTTGATGTCGAGCCTTTTACTTATTTCATTGACATTCGCATCACCCTTTAGGTAAGTGAGGTTATACAATGCTTTTAAGTAATTCTCTTCGGTCTGTGAAATCATAAGACAAATTTATTAAATATTAGCCGTGTCTAATAATTATGTTATAATTATTTTGTTAGTCTAATCTAACTTGTTAGATTTGCTAATCTAAATTTATAAATATAAAAAAGCAAAACATGATGAAAGGGTACAGTGCTCATTTGACAATAGCCATGGTGCTTACAGGATTTATTTCCTTTGGACAGACAGGTAAGATTACTGGTAAGGTTTACGATAAGAATGGTGTGCCGTTAGGAGCAGCATCCGTTGTTATTCCAAAATTACAGATAGGTACCAAGTCGAACAATTCGGGAAGGTATATCGTTGAAAGTATCCCCCATGGTACCTGGGAAGTGGAAGTAAAACACATTGGATTTAAGGAATTCCGTGATTCAGTAAAAGTCGGTCCAGGGGTATTGACCAAAGATATTCAGTTAGATGGGGCTGAACTTTTACTGGATGAAATTGTGGTAACGGGTACCAAAACATTTAAACGCAAAACAGAGAGTCCTGTAATGGTAAATGTTTTAGATAGCAAGACTTTGGACAATCTACAAGTGTGTAATCTTTCGGAGGGTTTGAAGTTTCAACCCGGATTGCGCGTAGAAACAGACTGTCAGACCTGTAACTATACGCAATTGCGGATGAATGGACTTCAGGGTGGTTATTCACAGATTCTGATTAACGGTCGCCCAATTTTCAGTCCGTTGATGGGACTCTATGGTATGGAGCAACTACCGGTCAATATGATTGAAAAAATTGAAGTCGTTCGCGGTGGTGGCTCTTCATTGTATGGTTCAAGCGCAATTGGCGGAACGGTGAATGTGATTACAAAGCTCCCACGGGCAAACAGCTATGAAATCAATTCTTTCTATCAGCGTATAGGTGGGGGGACAAATGATTTTAACCTCGGGGGTAATGCAACATTAGTGAACGAGAAGGGGAATGCCGGAACTTCATTCTTCTTTAACAAGCGGGATCGTGGTTTCTACGATGCAAATGGTGATAATTTTTCTGAAATGCCCAAAATTGAAAATACCTCTTTAGGAATTAATTCATTCTATCAGTTTTCAGATAATCAAAAATTAGAAGTCTCCTTAAGCAACCTGAATGAATATCGGTTCGGTGGTGAAATGACCGATAAACCGGCGTATTTAACACTGCAGTCAGAAGAGCGGCATCATAAAATTTGGATGGGAAGCACTGATTATCAGATTAACTTCAATCAAGATAAATCGGCATTCATCGTCTATACTGCTTTTCAAAATACCAATAGAAAACATTATACCGGCGTATTTCCAGATGATCCTGAGGCGATTGAAAACCATCTCAAGCATCCACCTTATGGGGATTCTAAAACAACAACACTTCAGGGAGGTTTTCAATTGAATCATGAGATCCGCAATTTCTTTAATGGTCGTAATGTATTGACCATTGGATCGGAGTATGTTTCTGACAAAGTTTATGACGAAATTCCGAGTTATAATTATCTCGTGGATCAGCATACCAAAGATTGGGGAAGCTTCTTTCAAAGTGATTGGGATTTGGCTGCTAAGTTTAATGTATTGTCGGGTGTTCGGGTTGACAAACATAATTTATTGCATAAAGTTGTTGTCAGTCCGCGAATAGCACTCCTTTATAAGTATGCCCCTACAACACAATTTCGATTAAGCTATGGAACCGGCTTTAGAGCGCCACAGGCATTTGACACCGATCTGCATATCGCATTTGCTGGTGGCGGCGTATCGCGTGTACAGTTATCTCCTGATTTAAGGGAGGAGCGTTCAAAAAGCCTGAGTGGTTCGATAAACTACGACAAAGCAACTGAAACGTGGATAGCAGGCTTCACCTTGGAAGGATTTTATACGCACCTGAATAATGCATTTGTACTTGAGGAAATCGGTGCAGATAATTTTGGAAAGATTTTTGAAAAGCGAAATGGAAACAATGCAACAGTAGCCGGAGGAACATTGGAATTACGTGCAAATTATGCTAAGAAGATTCAGTTGGAAACTGGATTGACAGTGCAGCAAAGCAAGTATGATAGTCCGGTGTCGTATTTGGAAGGAGTAGCTCCAATTCGATCATTTTTGCGGACACCCAACGAATATGGTTTTGCCAACCTCAATATTACAGCAAGTAAACCCTGGACAATCAATTTAAACTATGTTTATACGGGAAATATGCGTATTGCCCATGTCGGGGGAGCAGATAATTTTCCTGACGATCAAATGGTACGGACAAGAGCCTTTTCGGAGCTCAATAGTAAAGTAGCTTATGCATTTAACTTACCGAAATACAAAAATATCATTGAACTTTATGCAGGGGTAAAAAATATTTTTAACGCATATCAAACTGATTTTGATATCGGGAAAAATCGCGATAGCAATTACATTTATGGCCCCAACATGCCAAGGACATACTTTGTTGGTGTAAAGATAAAAACACCTTAATGGTGAAAACAAAAAATCCTGCCACACCGATGATGAGCAGGATTTTTGTTATTTATATCCGCGTTATGCTATTTCAAAACGAATTTAAATCCTAAAGAAAAACGCGATGGCTCGAAATTAGAACCATGAGAAAGATTCCACCAAGGTTTCCAGTCGAAATGCATGGCCAATGGTGCAGAAGGTATTTTGAACTCTAGACCCAAAGCTGGACGGATCGCAAAATCAGTATGTGTTTTTCCATCTTTCCAATGGTAGTCGTCATACCAGTCGTCGTGCCATTTACCATAATCAATAAATGATACTTGTGGACCAACACCAATGTACCATGAAAGACCTCGAGATCCAGGAATACGTTTGTTGTATGAATAATCTACGCCGATAACAGTAATATTGTCTCCAAATAATACTTGTGCATTTCCAGCGTCATTTCCACCAAAATTGTGTTTTATCTGTGGACCGAATAATGTTTGACCATCGCCGACGTCTATTCCAAGACCAATGGCTGTCCGATAGGGAGTTTGTGCGTTTGCTTGCTGATGAGCAACAAATAGTAGCGTAAAAAGTGTTAGAAAAGGTAGAATTACTTTTTTCATGATAATTTAAAAAATATAAGTTGTGTGCTTCCGATTAGAAAGCTTTCGCTGTTCAAACAAATAGTTTGCCAAAGATTTTTTTGATATTTTGACAAACAATAAATGATTTGTAACTGCTTCTTTTTTAGTGTCCTTTTTTTAGGATAATCTAAAAATAAATCCACCCCTATATTCTAAGGTATTGTTCAAATCAAGGTGTGCTAAAGCCCGAAACCTCAATTTTGTGCGATTAGGTGATTCAATCAACCAACTAGCCAAATGGCTTTCCCTTGGCCGGGTGATCAATATGCCTGAGCTAAAGAATGTACCGCAATTGCCTATATGGACCGATGAAAACAGATTCAGTTTGGAACAACGGGCAAGAGCCTATTTAGATGTGAATTGTGGGCATTGCCATATCAAAGGGGGAGACGCTTACAATACGGGGCTTTTCCTGGATTATGATGTGAAAATTCCTTCCCACCTTGGTATTGATAAAGCTCCTGTTTCAGCTGGAGGTGGAGCAGGTGGCTTGGATTTTGATGTGGTTCCCGGAGATGCCAAGCATTCTATCCTGCTTTATCGGATGAACAGTGTGGAACCCGGTACAGCGATGCCGGAGTTGGCCAGAAGTATAATACATAAAGAAGGTGTGGATCTGATTCGCCAATGGATCAATAATATGCCATCAAAAAAATAATAATATTGATCTTCAATTGGTATGAACAAAGAGACGTTAACGGATCAGATAGGTTTAATATTTAAACAGCAGCAGCTTTTTAAATATGAATTACGGTCTAGCAGTGCAGAGGAACGTATAAAGAAACTTTACAAGCTAAAGGCGCTTATTGAAAGTCATGAGGATTTAATCTATGCGGCGCTCGAAAAAGATTTACGGAAGTCGCGAAGTGAAGCCGCCATAAGTGAAGTATTGTTTATTTACGGTGAAATAGCATTTGCAATACGACATTTACGAAAATGGATGAAGCCTAAACAGGTTGGCCGCTCGATGACCAATTTTCTTGCTAAAAGTACAATTACCTACCAACCTAAGGGTACGGCGCTTATTATATCGCCTTGGAACTACCCTTTTCAGCTCACAATGAGCCCTTTGATTTCAGCTATTGCAGCGGGCAATTGTGTGATTTTAAAGCCCTCAGAACATAGTCCATTCACGTCTGCAGTTATTGGGGAGATCTTGACCAAAGGATTTGACCAACGGGAAGTGGCCTGTATTGCAGGTGAACAGCCTGTTTCCGAAGCACTATTAGCACTTCCCTTTGATCATATTTTCTTCACCGGGAGTCCAGCAGTAGGTAAACTTGTTATGCAGGCTGCCTCCCGCAATCTCAGTTCTGTAACCTTGGAGCTTGGAGGAAAATCACCCGTTATATTAGATGAGACAGCAGATTTGGAAATGACTGCCCATAAAGTTGCTTGGGGAAAATTAATCAATGCAGGGCAAACCTGCATTGCGCCAGATTATGTTCTTTTGCCTAAAGATAAACGGGATGAATTTGTAGACTATTATCTAAAGGCGATTAAAAGTATGTTTTTTACGGAAGATGGGCAGCTGGATCGAACAGTTTATGCAAAGATCATTAACCAAAAGCACGCTAGTCGTCTTGTTTCATTAATCGCAAAGGCAACAGCATGCGGAGCAAAACTACTTGAAGGGGGACTGTTGGCCGACGATCTGACATTAAGTCCGGCATTGTTGATCGATGTAAAGGCTGACAATCCAATTATGCAGGAAGAAATATTTGGTCCTATACTTCCCGTAGTAACCTATCAAGACCAAGAAGAGGCGCTAGCACTCATTAATCGTGCTGAAAAACCTTTAGCTTTGTATGTATTTAGCAATAACAAATCTAATATTCAATATATCCTGAAACAGGTGTCCTCAGGAGGGGCTTGTGTGAATGATGTTTTGATTCACGTTTCCAACCCGCATTTGCCTTTTGGTGGTGTCAATGGCAGTGGCATGGGCAGTTGTCATGGGCAGTTTGGCTTTAAGGCATTTTCACACGAAAGGGCTGTCATGTTTCAATCTAAATTTTCAGTTTCTACGTTGATTTATCCACCCTATGCTAAAAAGAGCAAAGTTTTTAAATTATTGAAGAAATGGATTTAGTCAATTGAAAGCACGCTCAAGTAAAGAAAACTGCCCGTTCTTCGTTACAAGCGATCTGGAATGGCTCTAGCTGAAATGTTGTTGCTCGTCAGTCGTTTGACCCGCAACAGGAGTTCTTCCGGACTAAACGGCTTCACCATAAAATCTGAAGCGCCGAGGTCAAAGGCTTCAATGACGACTTCCTCTTGTCCCATGTTGGAAAGTACAATAACGGGGATTTTTTTCTCGAGCTTTTTTATGGAAGAAAGGACTTCTATCCCCGAAGCAAATGGCATCATAATGTCGGTAATGATCAGATCGAGATCCATTGTATTGAGCTTTTCAATTGCATCTTTTCCATTGGTGGTAGTGATAACCTCGTGACCTGCCTTGATCAGTTTGTATTGAACTGTCCGTAATATCAACTCATTATCTTCTGCAATTAAGATGACCATCTTGTTTTTATTATTAATATACTATTATGGAGGCCACAACAAGTTTAGATGCTATTCCATATCTAACGATAGGTACAGAAATATTTTAACAATATGTTTAGTTTCCAGCTTCTCTTTGTGTTTTACATGATCTGAAAACATAGGTAGCAAAGAAGGACTTCAATAGCAAGAAGCTGTCTTGGCATTATTGGAAAAATGATCGTAAAATTGCTTTTGGCTAATATAAAATTCAAAGTCCCCAAATGAATTTATGCGCAAATATATCATTGTAATAGAAATATACAATAAAAGAAAAGTATTAGAAGGTAAATTTTATGCTAATATGTTGCTGATAAGTCATGTAGCCTTTCTTTTTTACAAAAAGTAAAAGCTGTAAATAAAAGATTGTAACATGATGTTACATGTGAAGGAGATGATCGTCGACAGATGATTTAACTCCTGGATACAAGAATTATTCATTATATTTAGGTAACCTAGTTCATTCGATATGTCATATAATATTCCCGATAATCTGAAAGGTCTTTCCGCAGCTGAGGTTAATGCCTCTCGCGCTAAATATGGTTGGAATCAATTGAGCGATAATCACAAGAATACATGGTTTGAACTGCTTGTGGATATTTTGAAGGAGCCTATGCTGATTCTGTTGATTATCATCTCGATGATTTATGTTTTTGTGGGGAATTACGGAGAGGCTGTATTTATGTTTGTCGCTATTGTTGCTGTTACGGCAATTTCTTTTTATCAGGATAATCGTAGCAAAAAAGCCCTGGAGGAATTGGAAAAGCTGAATGAACCATTAAGCACCGTGATTCGAAATGGGAAGGTTAGTGAAATTCCAACACATGAGATTGTTGTGGGGGATCTCTGTATTACAGAGGAAGGTCGAATTATAAACGCTGATGGTCGTATTCTACATAGTAATGATTTTTCTGTCAATGAATCTTCGTTGACGGGGGAGAGTTTTTCCGTCTTTAAGGACAGTAAATCTGAAGATAATCTGGTCTACGGTGGGACGGTTACGGTCTCAGGCCTGGCTGTGTTTGAAGTTACCGAAATCGGTAAAGAGACCCGTGTTGGGAAAATAGGTGAATCGATAAAAAATATCAAAGAAGAAATTTCACCCTTACAGGTGCAAATCCAAAAGTTTGTAAAAGCAATGGCCATTGTCGGTATCCTTATTTTTTTAATCGTATGTCTATACAGTTTTATTGACAGTGGTAATTTAGTGGCGAGCTTGCTCAATGGACTTACCTTGGCCATGTCTGTATTGCCGGAAGAGATTCCTGTTGCGTTTACAACTTTTATGGCGCTTGGCGCATGGAAACTCATGCGGGAGGGGATTATCATTAAAAGAAGCAGTATTGTAGAAACTTTGGGCAGTACAACGGTGATTTGCACAGATAAGACCGGGACCATTACAGAGAATTCCATGCAATTGAAATACCTCTATAATTATGCTACGGATTCATCTTATGATCAGGAAAGGTTTGATAAATCCGATTTAAGAGAGCTTATCGATTATGCGATGTGGAGCAGTGAGCCTGTGCCTTTTGACCCCATGGAAATTACGTTGCATAAAATATATGAAAAAACGCAAAATCAGGACCTCAGAAAGGAATATGCATTATTTCATGAATATCCTTTAGATGGTAAACCGCCGATGATGACCCATCTTTTCGAAAATACAGGAAAAGATCGGATTATTGCTGCCAAAGGGGCACCGGAGGCTATACTTAGTGTATCCAAGCTGCCCGATAGTGAGAAAGATAAAATTAGGGCTATTGTTAAATCCTATGGAGAGCAGGGCTTTCGTCTATTGGGTGTGGGGAAAGCGAAATTCGAAGGCAATAATTTCCCCGCGAAGCAACAGGATTTTGAGTTCCAATTTTTAGGGTTGACCGTATTTTATGATCCTCCCAAAAAGGGTATCCAGGAAGTGTTCCAAGATATTTATGATGCCGGGATTAAAGTCAAAGTAATTACTGGCGACAATGCCGATACGACTAAAGCAATAGCGGCTCAGGCCGGAATTCGTATTTTGTCTCCGCCGATCAATGGCAGTGAAATAGTCAATAGGTCCGAGGCTGAAATTATGGTGATAGCGGAGCAAATAACTTTATTTACCAGAATGTTTCCCGATGCTAAATTGGCTATTGTAAATGCCCTTAAAAAGAAAGGCGAGGTTGTGGCGATGCTTGGCGATGGAGTAAACGATGGCCCAGCATTAAAAGCAGCCCATATCGGCGTTGCTATGGGCAATAAAGGTACTGAAATAGCAAAATCAGCCGCGGCGTTGATTATCACAAATGACGATCTACAAAAGTTGATCATTGGTATAGCAGCCGGAAGAAGGATTTACGCAAACATCAAGAAGGCGGTTCAATACATCATTTCTATTCATATCCCCATTATTTTGACCGTATCACTACCTTTGTTTTTAGGCTGGGTATTTCCGCAGATTTTTAGCCCTGTGCATGTGATCTTCCTCGAATTGGTCATGGGGCCCACCTGCTCGATTGTATATGAAAATGAACCTATTGAAAAGGATACGATGAAGCGACCTCCTAGAGCTATGGGTGACACTTTTTTGAGTATAAATGAGCTCGGAATAAGCATTGTTCAAGGCCTGATAATCACTATAGGGATTCTATTTGTTTATCAGTTTACTGTTCAGCAGGGGGGAACTGAGGAAAAAACGAGGGCTATGGTTTTCGCTACTTTAATCTTTGCCAATGTTTTGCTGAGTTATGCTAACCGATCTTTCCACTATAGTATCCTTGAAAGTTTTAAAAACCGAAACTTGCTGCTCGTGGGTATTTCGATCGCTGTGCTTCTATTTTTAGCCGTGATATTATATGTTGCTCCGGTCGCCCAATTTTTTGCTGTAGCAGCCCTGAGCGGATATGAATTGGGGATAGCGCTCTCCGTGGCTGCAGCATCCGTGTTATGGTTTGAGGTCTATAAATTGATCGGGAGAATTGTACGTGCTAAAAAAGTTTGAAGGGACTAGATGGAGATAATCCAAGCATTAAACGAATAGAATTAGGCACAAGTCCAGGAATCTTATTGAATAAATTTCGAAGTAATTCCTCTTTTCTTGATGTAGAAATTCAGCGCTCGCCCTGCCTCTGTAGGTCGATCTGTACTTAATATATCTGCACCGCGATCAATAAATCCGGCATAAACTTGAAAGCCTTTTTTGTCGGCCTGTCTGTCTAAGTTTCCCAGTGTACCCAATATGCACATGATTCCATGGTCATGTAGTACTTTGGTCAATGCTGGGTCTGCTTCACGGGTTCCGACGAAGGCTAACAAGCGATTGTCGGGGATATCTTTTTCATTTAGACGAGCAAGGTCATCCAGATTATTGACCGAGGCCGAAATCATGATGTCGCTAGCCAGACTGTGCACTTTGGCCGCCTGGTTGGCACTATACGTGATGATGACTACGCTAGATTCTGCCCTTTGTTTGCGAATAGCATTGATAACGGCTTCATAAGGGACATCATTTTTAATGTCTAAGGTGAAGATTACCTTTCCTTTTCCCCAAGAAAGTGCTTCTTCCAGCGTGGGGATCCTATAGGGCGTTATCTTTTTGTTATTGTCCAATAGACGAAGCTTTTTGAGTTCAGTCAAACTGCTGGCGTTCACAGGCCCTCTGCCGGTGGTTGTTCGGTTTAGCGTATTGTCATGCATTAATATCAGCGCTGAGTCTTTACTGATGCGAACATCACATTCAACAAGGACTGGCTGCAAGCTCGCATTATAGGAAAACGTTTCGATTGCATTTTCGGGGTATCCAGATGTGGGGCCACCACGATGCAAACTGACCAATGGATAACGATTATCGTCATAGGTCAAAAACTGATATAATTCCTCCACATTTTGGAGCTGTATACGTTTACCCACTGGCAAGCCATCCGTATTGGCTCCGTTACGAAAGCAACTGCTTACGATAAAGCAGATCAATAAAAGGAAGTAGTGGCGTATACGTAAATTCATTGTCTATCTATTGTGCTGATTAATCAGATCGGCTAGTGCCTCGACACTGGTATTTAATTGGTCGATTGTCAGATGCGCCTGCGTATAATAAGGTTCTCTTTCGATCAACTTCTCTTCGATAAATAGCCGTAGTTCCTCAGGTGATTTCCCGATTAGAATGGGTCTTTTGTGTAGTTTAGATTGAGAAAGACGGTCAAAAAGTGCTTTGGGTGACATCTGTAAATAGACGGCATATCCATTCGCCCTGATCCATTCCATGTTGTCAAAGAAACAGGGGGCACCACCACCGGTAGATATTACGGCAGCATTCTCAGAAAATTTACGCAATTGCTCGCGTTCTAATGCCCGGAATGCGTCTTCACCATGTTGATTAAAATATTCGGTAATGCTCATGCCAATTTGTTTTACGATCTCCTCATCTGTGTCGATAAAAGGGAGTTCGAGTTTAGTGGCAAGTTTCTTACCCAGGGTAGTTTTTCCACTTCCCATATAACCAATCAAAAATATAGGTTTAGGCATAGGTACTATTTGTCTTTACTTAGAAATTTATCTTCAATGGTTTTGGCATCCGGAAAGTTATTATAGTGCCATTTTCCGACGACGTTACCTCCTTTTAGGAGCAATACACCAGGATTTGCCCTGACCATGCTTTTTAGAGGAATGAGATCGGCATAGAATATCTCCGCAATTAATTGCATTTTATCGCTCAGATATTGGGCATCTTTGGATGCCGAAGCAGTCAATAGCACAACCCGAAGCCCGTTATAATCTTTTGTTAATTGGATGGCTGTTTGATTGATCTTTTGGATAGCATCAATATTGGCCGAAGAAAGATCCTTTGCAACGATAACAAGATTGTAATACGGATTAGCGATGATTTCTTGCGTATGGTCTGCTCCGTCGGCATCCGTAATCAATAGATCAGGAATAGGAATATCATATCCCTTTTTGACCAATTTACTCTCGGGTTCACCTATAATTTCCCACGATTCATCTTCCCATAGCTTGTCAGCCATATAGACCTTGTCATTGACCTTTTTTGTTTCACCCGTCTTTTTGTTTTTCATGGTATAGATTTGCTCAAACAAATCGCCTTGTTTGCCTTCAGGGAGCACCATTAATGAAGGTAAGTTGTTACCAACTTTGTAGGGTAAGAAATCAATAAACGGGAGGTAGTTTACGGTATAGATACCAATACCTAAAGAGATAATCGCTGTAATCACAGTAGCAACGAATTGATTGCCTGATCCTTTGATAATTGATCGTAATTGCTTTCGGTTAAAAAATATAATAAGGATCAACGCCAAGAGCACCAGATCTTTAGAAAACGATTGCCAAGGTGTAAGTGGGATGGCATCCCCAAAACAGCCACAAGAGGTCACAACCTCAAAAAATGCCGAATAGAAGGTTAGAAAAGTGAAAAATAGAATCAGTAGCAGCAGGCCCCAGGCAACGGTATTCGCATAGACCCCCAGTAATAACAGTGCTCCTAACAAAATTTCAAAACCACAGATTACCACAGCGATGGCAGTAGCGTATTCATTAAAAGCTGTGAGATGAAAGACCTCAAAGTATTCCTGAAGCTTATAGCCAAACCCTGTCGGGTCATTTGCTTTAATAAAACCTGAGAATATGAAAAGAAGTCCCGTAAAAATCCGGCAAAATCCTAAAAGATAATTTGTTTTGGTACGCTGCTGCTGTATAGCTGTCATAATCCGATTATTGTTGTGCGATTCCTAATTTAATTAATGCAAAAACTGCGTAATTGAGCATATCCTGATAGTTGGCATGGATGCCTTCAGAGACCAGGGTTTGTCCATCGTTATCCTCAATTTGTTTGACGCGATGTATTTTCATTAAGATCAGATCTGTCATGGAAGAAACACGCATATCGCGCCATGCCTCACCGTAATCGTGGTTTTTGGCAAGCATGAGATCTCTGGTCTCGGTAACCTTTTCTGTATATTTCTGATTCACAAAGGTTGGATCCAAATTTTCTTCACCATCTTCACCCAAATCAATCTGAATCATGGCCATGACACAGTAATTGATAATACCGATATATTCGTCAACAATTCCTTCGCCCACTTTGGAAACCTTTTTGATTTCTAGCGTGCGTATACGTTGTGCTTTAATGTAAATCTGATCCGTAATGGAAGATAGGCGCATAATACGCCATGCCGTTCCATAATCTTTTGTTTTTTTAATAAATAAATCCTGACAATGTTTGATAACACTGTTATATTCCTGAATGGTATCCATATCGTTGATTGAAGAAACTTGATGAGACAAGTTGTGATTACACTACAAATATAATTAGAAAATAATACTTCCAACGGTCAAATGAATGTACAATTTGTGCTTTATTGCTAAAATATAAACAATAATTTTGGATATTACCACAATTAAAAGTTCGCAGGGGCTAGGGGGCAACAGCATCGTGCAAGTGCATGGCGTGAATTTCTCGTTTCCTATATCCCCAAACGTTTAAATATGGGTAACTTTAGATAAGTTTGATCAGTTTGCAAGGTGTCTTGCCAACTTTGAAGATAGTAAAACTATAAATTCATGGATTTTCAACAACCTGTTATTAGAGAAGTAGAGATCATCCGATATGTTCAGCCATTTCGGGAAGGAGGGTCTTTACCCGCATTAGTCGATGCCGATGACGGCTTTAGTTATGTTATAAAATTTAGAGGGGCAGGTCAGGGACGAAAAGCATTGATCGCGGAATTGATCGGTGGAGAGCTGGCAAGATTGCTCAAATTAAGAGTTCCCGAAATTGTATTTGCGGAGTTGAACGAATCCTTTGGCCGTACAGAACCCGATGAAGAAATTCAGGATCTGCTCAAATTTAGTGTGGGCAAAAATCTGGGACTTCATTTTCTGAGTGGAGCCATCACATTTGACGCGAATGTCGATGCTATCGGCGCGGAAGAAGCATCGAAAATTGTTTGGTTGGATTCACTCTTGATGAATGTAGACCGTACTGTGCGGAATACAAATATGCTGATATGGCATAAAGAACTTTGGTTGATAGACCACGGTGCTTCTTTATATTTTCATCACAGTTGGGATAATTGGGAAGAACAATCCCTAAAACCATTTGTTCAGATTAAAGATCACGTACTGCTCAAAAATGCAAGTATGGTGGAGAAAATAGACCAGGAATACCGTTCCGTTTTTACGGAGGCGGTATTTCGCGGAATATTGGCGGTGGTACCCGATGAGTGGCTGGAAGATGCCGAACGTGAGCTCTCTGCAGCCGATGCGCGCGAAGTGTATGTTTCTTTCCTGAAACGGCGTGTAGCCAATTCATCCATTTTTGTAAAACAAATAGAAGATGCCAGAAAAGACCGTATATGAGTATGCTGTGGTACGTTTGATACCACGGGTGGAGCGAGAGGAATTTATCAATGTAGGCGTAGCTCTTTATTGTCGTAAGTATCGTTTTGCGAAGATGGTTTATCTTGTCAATGAACAGAAGGTACGGTCGCTTTGTCCGGATATTGAATTGGAATTGATCGAAAATCATCTTTCATCTTTCCAACGAATCTGCCACGGCGAAAAAGATGCCGGCAAACTTGCTGCGCTGGATATCACCGAACGCTTTCGATGGCTGACCGCGAAGCGGAGTACCCTGATTCAATGTTCGGCATCACATCCCGGATTATGTGAGGACCCCGAAGCAACATTGAAGGAGCTGTTTGAGCGTCTGGTTCTGTAAATTAAAAGATGTGCACCCTTGATCAGGGGACAATACGTGATGGTCAAAGGGGCTAAGTTTTGATAATAAGGCTTAATCTATCAATATTGTATAGTATATTTGTTTTAATAAACTAGTGAAGATGCATGATTTTTATCAACATATCTATGAACAGCAACTGGCTGTTCTAGAAATGCCTTCTAACAAGAAGATCTGCGGCTGGGCTATCCGAATTGTGGATGTGCTCTTCCCCGAACGAAATTCTAGCGAGATGAAATCGGTCGATGATGTGAAGCTCGCTTTTGAACAATTTGAATTGGAGCTCGAGCAGCTCTTGAGCAAATCCAAAGCTTGTCAAAGTTGTAATCATTCGGAAGTAGCGCACAAATTTTTTGAACGGATTCCACAGCTTTATGAATTGATGTGCTGGGATGCGGATGCCTTGATGGATGGGGATCCAGCGGCACAGAATAAAAGAGAAGTCGTACGTACTTATCCCGGTTTCTTTGCCATCTGTATCTTCCGGATGGCCAATGAACTGCATCGCTTGGGTGTTCCTTTGATACCGCGCATATTGACGGAACATGCCCATTCCAAAACAGGTATTGATATCCATCCCGGAGCAACGATAGGCCATCATCTGCATATTGATCATGGCACCGGATTAGTCATCGGTGAAACCTGCACCATTGGTAATTACGTGAAGCTTTATCAGGGTGTAACCTTGGGCGCGCTGAGTGTTGATAAGGTGTTTTCCAATGTAAAACGCCACCCGACAATCGGTGATCATGTCATTATCTATTCAGGGGCCACAATCCTCGGCGGTGAAACACACATCGGCCATCATTCGGTCATTGGCGGGAATGTTTGGTTGACAAGTTCTGTAGAGCCTTACACCACCGTATATCATCAGGCCACATCAAAATTTATAGATTCGAAACCAATAATATAGATACCATGGGAAATATCATAGATACCATAGGAAATACGCCTTTAGTCGAGATAACACAATTTCATACAAATCCCAAGGTGCGGATATTTGCGAAAATGGAGGGGAATAATCCTGCTGGTTCGGTGAAAGATCGTGCGGCACTAAATATGATCCGCTCAGCGATGGAACGCGGTGACATTACAAAAGATAGCAAATTGATTGAGGCAACGAGTGGAAATACCGGAATCGCACTGGCTATGATTGCAGGTATATATGGACTTAACCTTGAGCTTGTGATGCCGGCTTCATCAACACGAGAGCGAACACTTACGATGGAGGCTTATGGCGCTAAAGTTACCTTATTGGAATCCATGGAAATATGCCGCGATTATGCAGAAGAAAAGGCCGAAAAAGAAGGCTATTTTATATTGAATCAATTTGCAAATCCGGATAATTACGAAGCACATATCAAGACAACGGGACCTGAGATCTGGCGTGATACCGAAGGAAAGATTACACATTTTGTAAGCGCTATGGGCACTACAGGTACAATTATGGGAAACTCCATCTATCTGAAGGAGAAAAATGCAGCTATTCAGATTGTAGGTTGCCAGCCTACTCCGGAATCCTCGATACCAGGTATACGGCGTTGGCCCGAAGCGTATCTGCCCAAGATTTTTGATCCGAGCAGGGTAGATCGTGTCATCGATATATCCCAACAGGAAGCAACCGAGTTTGCGCGGGAGCTTGTCAAGCGCGAAGGTGTTTTTGCCGGAATGAGTACCGGCGGAGCTTTTGCCGGAGCACTTAAAATTGCAAATGAAATCGAAGCAGGCCTTATTGTCTTTATTGCCTGTGACCGAGGTGATCGTTATTTGAGTTCAGACCTTTTCGGCTAAGAACCCATACAAACAATACCAAGCCCACTACGGATCTTCGCTGAGTTTTAGCAATCTTTAGTGGGCTTTTCGATGTCTAAGCATCGGCGCCAAAAGTTAGTAGATTACTGTCGGGATCTAAAATCGAAAACTCACGCTGACCCCAAGGCTTCATCTCAAGTTTACCATTGGGATGAATCTCAACGTTATTTTCTTGAAAAGATTGATACAGACAATCAATATCGTCTGTGCGTATATAAACCATACCATAATTTTCTTCGGGTGGAAGTTCTTGGAATTCAAAAAAATGAATTTCAATATGGTCCTTTTTTAGCATCAGGTAGCCGTCGTAATCGACTGGTCCACATAATGAAAATCCAAGTTTATATAGATAAAAATCCTTTGTGATGGTTTTGTTGCGCATGGGCAGTTTGGGGTGAACGGCTGTCAGTTTCATCGGTATATAATTATTAAGTCGAGTTTAATCCATCTGTTTAGTAACCTATTTGAAATATAATCATTTATCGTAATATTTTAATGTTCTAATGATAAGGATTATTTCATTTTTATAGCGTATTCTTTAGCTATTTTGACTAAAATGTAGTTGTTTATTATAACCAATTGTTATGACTTATTTATAATGGTGTCTTTTAAAATAATTGAGAGTTATTCAATTTTGTGCCAAATCAATGTATCATTGTCATGGACAAAAAAATAAATACGACAATTCGTTATAAGCAGCTGCTCAATCGAAAGGTCTCCGTTCGGGAAATCATTTTTATACTCTTATTTGTATTATGTCTTACCCCATTTGTTTCAGCCCCGCTTGCCTTGCTTTTGGGTATTATTGTGGCACAATGGATCGGTCATCCCTTTCTGGCAGTCAATCACAGGGCAACACAGATTTTGTTACAGATTTCTGTCGTTGGACTTGGCTTTGGAATGAATATCGATACGGCTATCCAAACGGGTAAGCAAGGATTTGTGTTAACCGTTATTTCTATTCTCGGAACATTATCATTGGGCTATCTATTGGGTAGGTTACTCAAGTTGGAAAAGGTAACCGCTTATTTGATTTCTGTCGGCACGGCCATTTGTGGTGGAAGTGCTATAGCGGCGGTTTCACCGACTATAAAAGCCAATGAGAAGCAAGTAAGTGTGGCGCTAGGGACCATATTTGTACTGAATGCCATTGCTTTATTTGTATTTCCTGTTGTCGGTCATTTGCTTGATCTCAGTCAGACGCAATTTGGCTTATGGTGTGCTGTTGCTATACAGGATACCAGTTCTGTCGTTGGTGCAGCGAGTAAGTATGGTAATGAAGCACTGCAGGTCGCGACAACCGTAAAATTAACTAGAGCTTTATGGATTATTCCGATCGCCTGTTTAAGTGCTGTAGCATTCAAGACCAAAGGGACGAGCATTAAAATTCCATATTTTATTGGTCTATTTGTATTGGCGGTTATCTTAACAAGTTATATCCCTTTTTTTCAGCATATAGGAGGCTATGTCGTTCCTATTTCAAAGATGGGGCTTACCTTAACTTTGTTTTTAATTGGAGCAAGTTTGTCTAGGGAGGTTTTGTTGGCAGTAGGTTTTAAAGCAATACTACAAGGAGTAGTGCTGTGGTTGGGATTATCAATACCGGTACTTGTCTATATTTATTTTTGTCTTTAGGCATTTAACGTATACTTCAGCATAATCATATCTTTCAACAGTTGACCATTTTCATAAATAGGCAGCTCATAATTTTCGATGAAAAAATCTTTACGGATAGCGTATTTAACAAAGCCATTTCGTTCATAAAAACGAATTTGAGCCAGACCACAATCTGCGGTACCCACAATCAGGTTCGGGTATTGCTGGTAGTTCTCCTTGATAAAATCAAGTAGTTGACTTCCGAGGCCCATGCCTTGAAACTCTGGTGATACGGCGATGTTTTTAATTTCTAATATTTCCGTATTGACCGGATATAAACAGAAAACAGCGATAGGTTTTACCGTTTCATAGACAACATAAACCATCGATTCATAGAGGTATTTGTCGATTGCATGAATGGTTTCGTCTGCTAAAAGCAACAAATCATAAGGATAATCCTTATGATTTGTAATAAGTTTTATTTGAAAGCTATTGCGCATGTATAAGAATTCGCTAATGGCCTATAGTCTAATGTTGGAATTAATTGAAATGATATAAAAAGATAACATCACCCACGTAAGCCGGTTTTGCACTGTCTTTAATTTTCAATGTAGCTTCAATGGTAACTTTAACAACCCCTCTCAAATTGACCACCGATTTTACTTGTGTATGTAGCTGTACAGCATTGTCAACCAAAACGGGTTGTGCAAAACGTAGGTTTTCAATCCCATAATTGATTTCCATTTTGACATTTCTTACTTCAGCAATTTGTTTCCATAAATAAGGTATGAGGGACAAGGTCAGATAGCCATGGGCAATAGTTGATTTGAAAGGACTATCCGTTTTGGCCTTTTCGCTATCTAAATGAATCCATTGGTGGTCAAGTGTTGCATCCGCAAATTGATTAATTTGTTTTTGATCAATAACATGCCATTGGGATTCGCCTAATGATTTTCCTTCAAAGGCTTTGTACTCTTCATAATTGTTAATTATTGTCATATGTAATCTTTTTATCGCGTTTTGTTGGTATCGTTCCCCGCTTTTAATGGAGAAGGGAAGATGAATTAGTGGCTAAATATAACTATACTTTTAAGAATCCTAAGCATATCCTTTATTTAAAAGATGATCGCATGAAAAGACAAGCTAAGTTCGTTCGTCATTCATACGATTATCCGAGTTGTGTCGTTGCATAGGTGTTTTCAACGTAGGACCTGAAATTTTCGAGTATGGCCATCCATCCATTACGTTGCATATCAATTGGATTTTCCGTTTCTGCATCAAAAATTATCGTGATATCCGTAGCAGACTTTTTTGCATTGAAGTTGACTTCTACATGACGGCCATCTGGCATAACGTAGGCTATTTTTTTAAAGGGTTCAATTGCGGTATAGCTGCCTTCAAAATCAAAGCCCATAGATCCGTCTTTTGCCTCCATGCGGTTTTTGAACTTTCCGCCAATGCGTAAATCATTGATTGAACTTGTACAGTGCCAATCGTCTGAAGCATGGTTCCATTGCATGATATCCTCGGCTGAGTTATATGCATTCCAGATCGTTTCTACGCGTACGTTGATATGGGTTTCAATCTTTATCTGTTCCATATAATGTATGATGTTTTCTAAGTTAATAACAGGAAAATTTGGGTTTTGTTATATCTGTTGTCAGATAATTATCAATATATAATAAAAAGTGTAAAGTTGAAACTTATTTTAGCTCAACCAAATAGTTTTGATTGAGTTTTGTTAACTTTAAGCTATTTAACACTTAAATACGATTTATATGTCCTCCAAATTGCTTGTTATCTTCTTTTTTCTGTTTTCACCGAGTTTGATTTTTGCGCAGCAATATAAAACGACAACCGACGTTGCCTATTGTAAACCTGATGAACCAGATTCTTATAAGAAAGAACGTTGTAAATTGGATATCTATATCCCGACTGATCGTAAAAATTTTGCTACCATCGTATGGTTTCATGGCGGTGGACTAGAGGAGGGAAATAAATTTATTCCACTTGAACTTAAAGAGAAAGGTGTAGCGGTTGTAGCGGTAAATTATCGGCTAAGCCCCAAAGCGAAAGCGCCGAGCTATATTGAAGATGCTGCTGAGGCTGTTGCATGGACATTTTCACATATTGCCAGCTATGGTGGAGATCCCTCAAAAATTTATGTGTCGGGGCATTCTGCAGGCGGATACCTGGCTTTAATGGTTGGTTTGGATAAGCATTACCTTCAAAAATTTGGTGTTGATGCAAATAATATAAAAGGGCTGGCGCCGATTAGTGGGCAAACGAATACACATTATACAATTAAAAAGGAACGTGGTCAATCTATGGTGATCCCCCAGATTGATCAGTTTGCACCACTTTCTTTTGCACGGAAGGATGCGCCGCCAATTCTCCTGATCACTGGCGATCAACAATTGGAAATGGCCGCACGGTTTGAGGAAAACGCACATTTGGCAGCGATCTTAAAACAGGTTGGGCATACCAAAACCTCGTTGTACCAACTGCAGGGTTTTGATCATGGAGGAGTGTATGCACCCGGCTGTCTGTTGATGCTTAACTGGATCAAAGGACTCGAAAAATAGTTTTTATATGGTGAGACCGAGAATCGGAAATACAGCAAATCAAAATATTATAAACAAAATAGGAAATATTACAATTGTACATTCGTAAATTCTACCGAAATTTACCTCCAAAGTAGCACATCTCTACTTATCAAATTTAATCCGTTATGTGGCCAAAACGCAATATCGTATTTATAATCTGTATGCTGGGGCTTTTTTTAGCACCCCATAGGTTATTTGCCTGCCACGAACCGTCCGAAAAGCCAAAACAGGAAGAAAAATCCTGTTGTCTTGATGAAAGACAACATATAAAAGACGTCGGAACAGAAGATTGTTGTAAAGATGAAAGAGCTGAATCGCCAAAATCTGATCACCATGGGGATGACTGTGGTAAACATTGTGGCGAAAAATCATGCCGCACCTCCCTGCAATGTAATCCTATTGTTTCAGTAATCGAAGCTCAGCTTATTTTACCCTTGCATGCTGATGCATTAAACGCTTATGCGCGTTATAAACAACCTTATTGCGCAGATGCCTATTTTTCCATTTGGCAACCTCCTCAGATCGCGTAAAGTTAGACTGCTAGCCCATGCTATGTCTTTTTGGATCGGTTTCTCTATCCAAAACCCCGTTTATTTAGCTTATGAAAATCCCCTTTGAATCTATCGGATTCAATACGCCAATACAGTGAATCGCTGTAGAAGGGTTTTTCGTCAGTATTCTTTTATATACTACATATCATAATCATGAGATTAATTTCATTACTTGGTTTGGTAATCCCTGTATTACTATCCACCCAACATACACATGCACAAATTAAAAATGCAAAGACAGCGACTGTAAAGGTTTTTGGAAATACTCCGGCTGTTAAAACGATCATTGAAAAAGAAGGTAAGGACGGACAATTTGCTAAAGTTGACTGGAATCAGACAACCAAGCTAGCAGTTGTTACCTACGACTCTTCAAAAACAAGCGCGGATGAGGTCCTTAAGCGTATTGCATTGGCGGGGTTCGACAATGAAAAATTTCTGGCCCCAGATGATGCTTATATTCAATTGGCAAAAGCTGAACAATATGAACGAATCTTAAAACCCGCATTAAAAAATGGCACTGAACATCAGGTCGATCATACGAATCATAGCCAGGGCGTACAAACGATAATTCAACCTTCGGCGAATACAAAATCAGCCGATGAAAAGACCGCGTTTGCGCTGTTGACAAATCCTTATTTTGCGCTAAAGGATGCTTTGGTGAAGACAGATGCGGTGGCAGCTGCAGCTCAGGCAGAGGCATTTCAAGCAGCAATCAAAGCTGTCGATATGAATAAACTTAGCCATGATGAACATACGGTATGGATGAAGGTTATGAATAAGCTGGCAACCGATGTGGCAGGTATAACTAAAAATAAAGATGTGGCTAAGCAACGTGTGGCTTTTGCATCTCTTTCAAATACGTTGTATGAGCTTCTGAAGGTGAGTAAAGTGGATGGACCTATTTATTATCAGCATTGCCCCATGTTTAATGAAGGCAAGGGAGCGCATTGGTTAAGTAAGGAGAATGCCGTGAAAAACCCATTCTTTGGTGCACAAATGATCAGTTGTGGAAGTACAGTAGAAACGTTAAACTAATCGGCTGCGTTATGAATTATTTCCTAGCTATCCTATCGGTTGTTGTGTTGTCTTTAACGGCCTGTGGTGGTTCACAAACGAATGCCCAAGCTGAAGATCGAATAGTTTCGACTGATCCTGCTATCAATTTGCCTGTACAGTCCGTTCAATACAAGGTAGGCGATCTTGTGCCTACAGCACAAGTTTGTATGGTGAATGATGCTTTTATGGGGAAAAAACAATTGCTGGTCAGACACGAGGGTAAGGATTATTATGGCTGCTGTGAAATGTGTAAAAAGCGCATACCCCAAGAAGCTGCGGTACGTGTAGCCATCGATCCTTTTTCAAAAAAAGAAGTGGATAAGGCGACGGCTTCCATCGCAATTACCGGCGATCAGGGTGAAGTTTCCTATTTTGAAAACGAAGCAAACTATCGAAATTACATTAAAAATCTAAACCTATAAATACACTTAATTATGAAAAAGTTTATGCCAATTGTGGCGACAGCTTTGATATTCGTTGCATGCAACAATTCAACATCGAAAAATACACATGCAGATCATATGGTCGCTGTTGCCGAGGATACCGCGACGATAGCTGTAGGCAATGGTAAAGGCGATACCGCTTTGACTAAAAAAGAGGCGGCCGGCGTAAGTAATACGGCTGCAAAAATAGAATCATCCACCGAGAAAGTTAATCTTAAAACGGCTAGCAGTCCTTTTGCAGGCTTATACAGTGCCTATTTCGAACTGAAAGATGCATTGGTTAAGGATAATGGAGCGGCTGCACAGGCAGCTGCGAAAGGAATCCAGGCTGCCATTGAAAAAGTTAATAGCGAACAATTGGATGCTGTTCAAGGAAAGCTTTGGAAGGAATATCAACGAAAATTGGCTTTCGATACAGAACATATCGCTGGAATTAAGGAAAATGAACATCAGCGGGAGCACTTTGTGACCCTTTCCAAAAATATGTATGTGTTGATGAAATCTCTCAAACCTGAAGTTACGGTCTATTATCAACACTGCCCTATGTATCGTGATGGAAAAGGAGCCAATTGGTTGAGCACACAAAAGAAAATTGAAAATCCTTATCTAGGTCAATCAATGCCCACCTGTGGATCTATCGTAGAAACAATACAATAAAACAATGAAAAGCTTATTCGAAGGACTTCCCAGTTTACATCCGCTATTGGTGCATTTTCCGATTGTACTCTTGTTGATGGCGTTGATCAGTCATATTGGTGCCTTATTGTTAAAAAAACATCGACGTCCTTTCACTGTACTGACTTTTGGATTGTTGTTATTGGGAACACTTGGAGCGCTTGCTGCAATTCAGACCGCAACCCATATTTCAGGCGATGCCGATGAAGGTGCCTTTGCGGTTTTTGAGATCCATCAACGTTTTGCCTGGATCAGCTTTTGGCTTGCAAGTAGTACAACAGTCCTGCATTTTGTTGGTTTGCGGAAAGATACAGGTGCTTGGATAAACTATTTGATATTGATTTTGTTGATAAGTTTATCGGTGACACTATTTATCACAGGGCATCACGGGGCTAGACTGGTCTACCAATATGGCGTAGGACCGATGGGAAATGGAATACTAATCAATTAAATGAATGAACATGCGTAAAAAGAGTAATATATTAACGGTTGTTTTACTATTGATGACACAACTGACAGTGCTGGCCCAGAAAGTGGTTCGTCATGACCTTTATGTACGGGATACCATTGTCAATTATGCCGGCAAATCAAAACGGGCAATCGCTGTAAACGGACAGATTCCGATGCCTACCCTGACTTTTACTGAAGGAGATACGGCGGAAATTGTTGTTCACAATGAGTTAAAGGAAAGTACGTCGCTACATTGGCATGGTATTTTTCTGCCGAACAAAGAAGACGGAGTGCCACACCTGACGCAGGAACCTATAAAGCCGAATTCGACTTATACCTATCGCTTTCCGATAATCCAGCACGGTACACACTGGTATCATTCGCATTCCGGCCTGCAGGAACAGATCGGTATGTATGGTAGTCTTATTCTCAACAAGCGTGCAGATGATAAGACTTTCCGCAAAGGAATTGATGATTTACCCACGATTCCGGTCATATTGAGTGAATGGACAAATTATAACCCCAATAACATTCAGCGGATGTTACACACGGCCAACGATTGGGCCGCGATAAAAAAAGGCGCTACACAATCGTACGTTGAAGCTATTAAAGAAGGGAAGTTTAAGACGAAAGTCACGAATGAATGGAAACGTCAGCTGGCAATGGATGTCAGTGATGTGTATTATGATAAGGTCTTGATGAACGGGGCTCATTCCACGGATTTAAAATCGGTGAATGGTAAAGCTTTGAAAGCAGGAGATAAAGTGCGTTTACGAATTTCCAATGGTGGTGCTTCGTCTTATTTTTGGCTGCGCTATGCCGGTGGCAAAATTACCGTTGTTGCCAATGATGGGAACGATGTGGTACCGGTGGAGGTCGATCGATTAATGATTGCCGTATCGGAGACTTATGATGTCGTTGTAACAATCCCAAATGAAGGTACAGCTTACGAATTCATGGCAACAACAGAAGATCGAACACAATCTGCGAGTTATTTTGTCGGAAATGGCATCAAACAGTTGATTTCTCCACTTCCCCGCCTTAAATATTTTGAAGGCATGAAGATGATGAACGATATGATGAAGATGAATGGGGATCTCAATGATATGGGTATGAAGATGAGTCTGAATCAGATGGATATGAATGTGGTGATGTATCCCGAAATTACAGGTGATGGAAAGAAAAAAGAAGATCACAGTAAACATAGCGGTATGGATCATGGGCAAATGAAGATGGAAGAAGATCCCAATCGTTATAATGCCAATGCATTGGGCGATATTGTAACGCTAAACTATGCGATGTTGGAGTCTCCTCAAGCGACTGAACTGCCTAAAGAAGCGCCGATACGAGATCTTAAATTTACGCTTACGGGAAATATGAGCCGTTATGTATGGAGCATGGACAATAAAATTCTCTCCGAGACGGATAAGATACCGGTAAAAAAGGGCGAGGTATTGCGCATTACCATCTATAATAATTCGATGATGCGTCATCCAATACATCTGCATGGCTTTGATTTTAGACTGTTGAATGGAAAAGGATCGAAAGCGCCATTGAAAAATGTGGTAGATATTATGCCAATGGAGACGGATACGATCGAATTCTTAGCAAATGAAGAAGGGGACTGGTTTTTTCATTGCCACATCCTGTATCATATGATGGCTGGGATGAATCGCGTGTTTGCTGTGGATGATTATAAAAATCCCAATCTTCCAGACAAAGCCAAAGCCTACAAGGAATTGCAAATGGAAAGTAATATGACCCATTTTATGGCGCAAAATGATTTTGCGACCAATGGAAATGACGGTCAGGCCATGTTTCAGAATGCGCGTTGGCAGCTCGGTTCCGAATGGCGATTAGGGTATAACGATATGCATGGCTATGAGGTGGAAACTCACCTGGGAAGATACTTTGGGAAGATGCAATGGTTTATGCCATTTGTAGGTTTTGATTATCGTTATCGCCGTATGGGGGAGGATGAACATGAGAAAAATATCTTTGGGCAGGCCAATAAAAAAGATAGTCGCAAAGCTTTGAGTCTAGGTTTTATGTATACTTTACCCATGTTGGTCAATTTTCAGGCGGAGGTGTATCACGATGGTATTGTCAGATTGCAGCTGATGCGAGAAGATATTCCGATCGCTAGAAGAATCCGTGGTGATTTTATGGTTAACTCGGACCTTGAATATATGGCGGGACTAAATTATGTCATCACCAAAAATATGGCGTTTAGAACGCATTATGATAGTGATATGGGCTTTGGTGTGGGCTTGTCGTTAAATTACTAAAAAGCGTAGATCTTATTTGAGTTTTAAAGGGGGCTTTGCATTGCAAAGCCCCCTTTTCTTGTGCGATAAAAAGCGGACATAAGTAAGGGACATCTTCAAAAATAAAACAGATTTTATTTGTAGATCATTGGGAGATAAATCGGACTTTAGCCGCTTTCATCCGAATGAGGTCCCTATAAGGTCCGTATTAGCTCCCTATAAACTCCCTACTATTTATTCCTTTCTTCTTCACGGTGCTGCCTGTAAAAAGAGGATAGGTTCGATTCTTCTTGCGCAATGGCGAACCTGTTTTTGGTAGCGGGAAATAAAGAAAAACCCCAGAAATCATTGATTCCTGGGGTTTTATTTTAGTGTGAATTTATGACGACTAAAGTTTTTGATCGCTTAAATCATCCATTTAAATATGCTGGCTCCCCAAGAGAAACCTGCACCAAAGGCGGTTAACATGACTAAATCACCGGTATTTAATTTTTTAATATTTTGCCAGATACATAGTGGGATCGTGGCAGCAATGGTATTTCCTAGGTATTCGATATTACTTAACGCTCTATCTTCTGGTATATTAAGACTACGCCCAACGGCATCAATGATGCGTTGATTAGCCTGATGTGGGATTAACCAATTGATATCTTCAATCTGTAGGTTGTTGCGTTGCAAAACCGTATTACAGGCATCGCTCATAGACTGCACAGCATGTCTAAATACAGTTTTACCATCTTGTTTCAGGAATCTGTTGTCGTTAACAGGAAGATTGCTGTCGATTGGATACAAAGAACCGCCGGCTTCAATTTTTAAAAATTCTTTTCCTGCTCCATTGCTACATAGATAGGCATCCATAATTCCACCTTCTAAAGATGGCTCAAGCCATATCACACCAGCGCCATCACCGAAAAGAATATTGGTTGAACGGTCTTTTAAATCGACATAAGTACTGATGTTGTCGGCTCCGACTACGAGTACATTTTTATAACGTCCAGTCTCAACGAGAGCAGAAGCCATATCTAAGGCATATAAAAATCCTGAGCAAGCAGCATTGACATCAAAAGCCCAAACATTGGTAAGACCTAATTTTTCTAAAATGATATTTGCTGTTGCCGGCATCGGCATATCTGGTGTAGAAGTCGCCACAATTAGGGCATCTACATGGTTCAGATTTTTATGATATTGTGTTGCCAAATCTTGTATAGCTTTTACAGCCATGTCTGATGTGGCAAGATTTTCTTCTAAAATTCTCCGCTCCTTAATACCTGTGCGTTTGATAATCCACTCATCGGATGTATCGCAAAACTGCTCCAAATCTGTATTCGATCTTTTATTCGGTGGAATATATCCGCCAATACCAGTTATTGCTGCATATGGCCTGCTGGGTATTCTCTCAGTCATAAATTAATGTACTCTATTCTCTCTCTTATTGTATAGCTATCCTATTAGGAATTACTCGTGTGTCTTTTGCGCCGTAAAACTACGGTTAATTTATGCGATTAATAAGTGAAAAAGTTGATTTTTGACAAAATAATTACGTTTTATCAGCATTTTTAACTGTTTTTTACGTATTACCTATACTAATCTTTTAATCGGTCTTTATGAGGCGGAATTAAATATTGAATGTGCTTGTTTTTTCAGAATTTTAATCTAATGAAGTCCGTCCGAATTGGAAAATAGTCTAGTTGCTTTTTGTGTTTCAAACCATTACGTGGAGAGTTTTGCCTGTTCCAAAAGTTCAGCCAAAATGACTATTCCTTCTTCGATCAATTCCTCTGATAAGGATCCGTAGCCAAGCCGTATTCCGCCAAAAACATTTTCTCTGCTGTAGTTTTCGGGATGCGGTATATGTACTGATCTTTCCTTTAATTTTTGGAATAAAAATGCCCAGTCGATTTGATGTTTAAAAGATAGCCAAACCGCCAATCCCCCTTGTGGAGAAGTGTAGTTCACATGATCCTGCAGATGTTTGTCCAATTGGGCGATCATAAAATCACGTTTCCTTTTGTAAAGCTGTGTTGCTTTTCGGATGTGTCTACGGATTGTTCCATCCTGAATGAGTTCCAGTACAGCTTGCTCCATAATATTGTCACCTTGGATATCGATGATATAGCGAAGTTCGGTAATCTGCTGGAGCAAATGCTCGTTTCTCGTCGCAAGATAACCGATACGGAGTGCTGGTGCGACAACTTTGCTCAGCGTACCAATGTAAACTGTATTGATCAGCTCCTGCTGTGAAGCGAGCGGGTAATAGGGAGCTTGTTCAAAATGAAATTCGTAGTCGTAATCATCCTCGATGATCGTGAAGTTATATTGGTTGGATAATGCTATTAATTGTGATCTCCGTTCTTTGCTTAATGTGACAGTGGTTGGATACTGTCGATGTGGGGTAAGGTACAGCGCCTTAATATTGCTCTTTTTCAATAAATGAGGCAGCAGTTCTTCAACGAGAAGACCATCGGCATCGACAGGAATAGGAATCAATTTCGCGCCGGCTTTTTCAAAGATTTTCCAGGCTGAATGGTATCCAGGGGACTCTACAAAGATATAATCATCGTGCTTTAATAGGCATTGGGCGACCAGGTACATGGCCATTTGGCTTCCACGACTGATGCATAGCTTATTTTTATCGATGTGCATGTTGCGTTCGATGTTGAGCATATTGGCGATTTCTTCACGGAAATCTAGATGACCTCGGGGATCGGCATATCCCATCATTTTCCAACGTGCGCTACGTTTAAAAATTTGGCGATAGGCCCGTCCGAGCTGCTCTACCGGGGCAATCTTACTGTCTGGATTACCGTCATCGAATATAATACGTGTTGGAGGCTGATGATCAGATAATTTGATCTTTTGTGCAACATATAGGTTCGAGCCATAAGGTAATTGGGCCGCTACAAATATACCTCTACGTGCTTGACTAACCAGCCAGCCTTCACTCAACAGCAACTGTATGGCATCAATTACCGTGTTTCGGTTTAATTTTAGTTGGGCTGCAAGAGATCTGCTACTCGGTAAGGTCGTTCCCTTCGGCAATCTACCAGATTGAATATCAGCAGCAATGTTATCCGCTATTTGGATGTAAATCGCTTTTGAAGAGGATCTGTCAATATCTATCGTTAAATTCCAAGGTCTAAGCATGAGGCTGTTGTATCGGGTAATTGTTCAAATATACAATTGTTCTGCAGGATTAAAATACATTCGATAGATGGCGCATGAGCAGTGCTGCGCTATTCTCTTTAAGATGAGTTATTTTGTTTATTGCCTGTGTCGGCTGGACTAGGAATAAATAACCATCTTGGACTAGGAATGGAAGGGGATTTAAGTGGATTTTTGAGTTTTACTAATTCTAAGTCATTCATGAAACCATTTCCCGTTTTTGAGAAAGTTGATATTGCGATCGAACGAGCCCTTGGTTGCTTTGTCTATGATAAACAGCAGCAGGCCTATCTAGATCTCTATGGTGGTCATGCCGTTATTTCTGTTGGGCATAGCCATCCGCATGTTGTTGAAAAAACTATACAACAGATGAACAAGATCGGATTTTATTCAAATGCAGTTACAAACGATCTTCAGGATCGTTTGGCCGAACGCTTAGGCAGCGCCTGTGGCTATCCGACCTATGCTATTTTTTACAGTAATTCGGGAGCTGAAGCAAATGAAAATGCACTGAAGTTAGCTTCGTTCCATACGGGAAGGAGGAAAGTATTGGCGATGTCCAATGCGTTTCATGGGAGAACTTCAGCTGCGGTTGCGGCAACGGATATCCAGTCAATTCGTGCACCATTAAATGAAAGTGAACAATTTGTCTTTACACCTTTCAATGAGATCTCCAGTTTGAAAAAACAATTGGAAACGGAAGAATATTGTGCGGTCATTATTGAACCTATTCAAGGTGTCGGGGGAATTCATCGGGCAAGTCCTAGTTTCTTACAGGAAGTAAGAGCAATCTGCACGAAAACTAGGACCATGCTTATTTTGGATGAAATTCAATGCGGTTATGGGCGCACGGGACTTTTCTTTGCACATCAGCATGCTGGGATAGAAGCCGATCTAATTACGGTGGCCAAAGGGATAGCAAATGGGCTGCCGATGGGGGCGACAATTATTTCGCCTAAGATAAAGCCGGTCATAGGACAATTGGGGACTACTTTTGGCGGCAGTCATGCGGTCTGCGCGGCGGCTCTGGCTGTACTTGAAGTAATTCAAAAGGAGCAATTGATTGATAATGCCGCAGCTGTAGGTGAATTTTTGTTGACAGAATTAAGAAAAATTCATGGCGTGAGTGAAGTTAGGGGGCAAGGTTTGATGATTGGCGTAGAGTTTGAAAACGATATTCGACATCTGCGGAAAGAATTGCTGTTTTCTGAAAAGATTTTTACAGGATATGCAGGACGCTATACGCTCCGTTTATTACCGCCGCTGTGTTTTACCATGAATCATGCGGAGACTTTTTTGAAGAGTCTACGGAAGCTTGTGCTCAAAGAGAAACTAGCCCATGCTGTTTCGGGATATTGATTAGCCTATCTATTGATTTTGTGCAAAGTTTTAATGAAGGATTCTCCAAATTAGCTGTCGCGCTTTGATAAATGTCGTAAAAAAAGTAATTTCACATCTTGCGTATTTAATCAGTAATAGCTTATAATACATTTCATGACAACAACAAAATGTTTGCCTACAGCGGGTTTAGTGAGTATTAAGGAGGATAAATTATTATTAGCGTATAGCAACAATAGAAAGGCATGGTATCTGCCGGGGGGAAAGATTGATGCGGGGGAGGAAGCCCTGCAGTCCCTTCGTCGTGAGATTTTGGAGGAGCTAAATATCAATCTGGATCCGGATAAAATATCCTATTATTGCCATGTTACAGCCCCGGCATACGGGCTTGTGCCAGAGGTTATCATGGAACAAGATTGTTTTTTGTATCCATTAACAGAGCAGATCGAACCCAGTAATGAGATTGGCGCCGTTCGTTATTTTTCACAGCAAGAGTACCAGGAAGAACCGATCCAGGTCATTGGCGTTTTGCATGTGTTTGACAAGTTGAAGGCTGACGGATTGATTTAAATAACTGTCGCTACTAGATGCCGTAGCCTTCATTAAGACAGCGTATACCTTTTGTGTCTTTTAAAGGAATAATTTTCTGGCTTTTGGTATCCATGCGCCATGCTTTGACGATTTTGTCGAAATATTCTTTGCTTTCATCGACCCGGCTAATGGCTATAATTTCACTGTTTGGTTTGTCACCTTGCTTGCAGTTGCATAAGCTGAGCTGCTCGTTGGACTTCAGTTTTTGGATATTGATGGTATCCAAAATCTTGTATTTGACTTTACCTTTGCTATCATCGGGTAACAATTCCTCTAAAATACAAACACCATTTTTGGCATTTGTAAAATAGCCGGCAGCAAAGCGATAGTCCCCCTGTGCATTCTTGTCGGTTTCAATAAGTGCGCCAGTTGTGTAGGTATAAGATTTTAATTCAGCAATTTCATTGATCTCACGGAATACTTTCCCGTATAAGGGGTTTTTCTGGTCGTTAACGGTATTGAAACTGGACCAACTGCAGATGGATAGAACCGCAAGGGGTATAATTAGTATATATCTCATAGTTTTCAACAATTAAAAACGTTATTAAGTTAACAAATCTTTCTGTTAACTTAATAACGTTTTTAATTCAGCACTATTGTGTCGACTGAATTTACTAAAACTAATTGCGCGTTTACTTAGCCTGTGTTTTTTGCACTTTTTGAGATTCTTTATATACTTTACTGTCCTCGTCATCCATGTCCATGTCGAGATCCTCTTCTTTGTATTTTCCCATTTTTAAGTGAAAGTTATCTGGGGTGCCCGTAATTCGCATAGGTATCCCAAAGATTCCAAAAGGAGGTAAGCCCAGTCTAAAACCTAGGTTCATACGTCCGTCTAAGGTCACTTGACCTTCAAAGCGAGGCCTGAATCCCATCATTCTCATTTTCGTGCGTTCGATGGTCATCACATTATTTTTGATATGGGATTTAATAACAACTTTTTTTACTTCGCCATCCTTCAATTTTTCTTTGGAAGTAGATTGACTAATTCCATTGAGTAATTTGAAGCCTCTGAACTTAATCTGATTTAGCGTTAAGGATCCCTCGCCGACGATAGAAGGCATTACAGGTTGCATATTGCCATTCAATAGACCCCCCAATTTGTAATCCAATGAAACAAGACCATAAGCATTTTTGGCAGAGCTAACCATTTCTCTGAACATCGGTATCTCTTTGTAAGCGCGTTGAATATCAAAGCTGTCGGCTTTCACCGCATAATCAAAATTTGCTCTACGTGGATTTATGGGACGATAACTTCCGTTCATATCTACTTTTAGTCCCGCGAGTTCAAAGTTTGTCTTATTCAGTGTCATCTTACCTTCTTTTACCTGTAGGTCTCCTTTGAAATCTTTGATATTCATTTTGTTATATGATATGGCGTTGACAAGCCCTAAGACCTGAACGTCCAAATTTTTGGGGAGAAGAACCACACCGCTTTCGGAGGAGCTTGCTGTTGTAGACGAACTAGGGCTGGCAAAAACCATGAAATCATTCACATTGATTTTCTTACTGCTGAGTGTAAATTGACCTTTTAACGGTGCTTGACTACTTGTTGCATAATTAATAATATTGTTGAGATATCCTTTGATGGAAATATCATTCTTAGCATAGGCAACCAGGAATTTATCGAAATTCATTTTCTCCTGATTGAAACTGAAGTTCCCACTTCTAATTGCAATAGGCTGTGGAAGCATGTCGGACTGAACTTGGATATTTCCAATACTTAACCGACCGCTATTTTGGAGTCGGTTATAATGACCATTGGTGGCATCGCTCTGTAAGCCTTTTAAACTGAAATCCGTATAGATAAAGCCATCGACATTGGTACCATCCAATGCAAAGAGTTTATAAATAGGGCCGAGATTGAGCTTACCCTTGGACTGTATGTTGTATTTGATGTTATTGAAGTTCTTGAGGTCTGCATTCAAGAAAAAAGGTTCACCCGCAAATGTAAATGATACCGGTAGAATTTTGACATTCAGATCTCGAAGTGAACCTTTTTCGCTATTGACAAAAGCTTCGACCTGAATATTTTCCATCGGGATAGGATAATCATTTGACTTGATTAACCCATTCTTCATCACGATGGACGTATTGGTTTCGGGAAAAATGTTTCGCTTGAGATCCACATAACCTTTTGCTATGAGGTTGACATCCACCAATCCGGCCAATTCGACTTGTTTAATTGGGTAGAAATTTTTGATATCTGCTAAATTAAATGATGCCTTTAAATCCGAATTGACTGCAATTTTATTAAAATCTGTTATTGAAATAAATCCTTTTATATAGTTGTTAAGTGCCTGAACAGAAATGTCATGGATTGCTATTGATGCACTTTTTAACTGGCCATCGGGATCCTTTGCTTCCAGACGATAGGCAATTTTGTCCAATCCCTGTGGGAGCTTAGCCAATTTGAATTTACCATCTACGAGTGTATTTTTGATATCAAAAGTAGGAATGGATGCGACGTATTCCTGTTCGCGTTTTTGAAGTCCTACCTTACGAATAGCTTTGGCGTATGTTCCGTCGATTTTCGCGTCAAGATTCCATTTCCCACCGAAAGAAAAATCGGGAAACTGTAGCGAGGCATGGAGTTTATCGAGATTAAGATCACTTTTTATGTTGGCATGCACGGTTACAGGGTGTAAACCCGCAATGTTACCCTGAGCATTGAAAAAGCCTGAAGCAACTTTAAAGTCAAATTGTTTAAGATCGATTTGTAGCGAGTCCGGATTCAGTGCCGGCAAGTCTATCCGTAATTTTGCGTTCCAGTCTGTTAGCGGATTGGTGGATTGTTTATAAGCGAGAAAGCCATTGTTGACCATGAGCCCAAGTGAAAGATTAGGCATTTTGTTGTTGTCGACAATATAATCACCTTCTAGATTAACAAAAACCTCAGATGTACCTTTCACGGTGAGGTCCTTGATCCAAGAAGCATAGCTATTTGGGACTAATGAAAGTAATTCGGCCAGGGTACTTTCCTGTGATTTTAATTTAAAATCAAGGTGATATCCATGGGATATAAATGACAGGAGCCCTCTGAATCGAACCGGTAGCTGGTTAATCTTGATATCGTTTCGTTCAAATACGAATGACAAGTTGTTGGTATTGATACGTGTAAGTAAATTGGCATCAATTGATTTTCGGTCCACATATAGTTCGTTGTCAAAAGAGAAGGAGAAAGATGCAATTTTTGCCCGTGTATTTAAGTCAAATATATTTGACATGAGATCCCCCTTGCCTTCATATTCCAAATCCTTTGCTTCTATCTTAAGCGGAATAGAGCGGTCTTCATAATGTAGATTGGTTTTTTCCAGTTTAATCAGTTGGAAGGCTAAAGCACTGCTTTCGGAATTGTCTTGTGTTTTTGTGGAATCAGCGGGGCTAGATTTATAAATATTGTAATTGGCATTACCCAGGGAGTCAACCAGAATGTTGATCTTTCCGCTGTTCACGATAAATTTATCGATGACAATTTTGGATTTGAGCAGGCTCATCAAATCCACACCAAAACTTACTTTCTTTGCGGCAAGTAGTGTATCGCTCTTAAAAGGTTCGGCACCTTTTAAGAAGACATCATCCATCGACGCTGTCAGCAATGGAAACTGGTCAAAGAAGGTTAATCTCACTTTAGCGTAGTTTAACTCGCCCTTGATATGTTCGTTTGCCAGTGATTTGACCTTGCTATTGACTTCATTTTCGAATATATAAGGGATGGATAATATGCTGATAACGAGTAAGACTATGATGCTTGCAAAAACGATAGCGATACGTTTCACAACCTTTATAAATGTAGCTTTTGACACTTTGTAATTTTTTGTGGTTACAAAAGTCAGAAAATTATTATTAATCTCAGTTATATGATGCATTTATTTTGAAAAGAGCTTGGAATATGTCGTTTTTCATTGACAAAAGGCTGGTTTAGAGCTTTCTTATGAACTTGTTTGCTAAAGCTTTGAAAATTTTGATGTATTTTTGCGCCGTGAAATTTCGATTTAAAAATGCCGAACAGAAAAATAGTATTATCCTGATTGTCTGTTTGTTGTTGCTGCTGCTGGTAGGAGGGGGATTGCTCGGTGTTATCCATCATAAAGTTGATCGTCTTAAGAAAAGAATATTGATCGATTTTGCGGATGAGAATATGTTTCTTGTCAAAAAGCAATTGGAATTGCTACAGCAGGATCTGTACCTTTCTGAGAAAAAAATATTGGAACAACCCACGTTTGATCCAAAGGAAAGTGGTGATTCCTTATTGGTCATTATCCCAGTAGGCCAACCTGATTATATGTGCCATAGGATGCTAACATTGTTACGGACACGAACAATAAATCATCGGCTATATCATATCTATATGGATATCGAAAGGCTGAATGCTTATTTTGCGAAGCTCAATTTCGGAAGGCGGGCTTATTTTGAGATCTATGATGACCGCGGCATCTGTGTATATTCTCCAGATAATCGAAAGTGGGGAAAGAGAAATACTGCCGCTGTGTCAAAACAGGGGCAAATTGTCCAGTCAGATTTTCTGCAGCTGGACGTGATGGTTAATTCCTATCCCTGTAACATTCTGTTTGTTGGTGGTGAAATCAAGGTGTATGTTCTCTTGTTGAGCATTGAAGAAGAAATCCAGGAATTGCTGACCTATAGTATCTTGCTCGGTGTAGGGTTGATGTTGGTGGCGATGGTATTGATCTATTTTAATGTTGTGGAGCGACGCAAGATTCAGCAATTGAAATTGCTGGCCCTGAAGCAGGAAAATGAATATACGCAGATGCGCCTTGTACAATTGCGACAACAGATCAATCCACATTTTCTCTTCAATACATTTGGGTCGCTTCAGTACCTGATCGGAAAAGACGATGAACTGGCCAAGTCATTTATTGGAAAGATGACTAAGGTTTATCGTAAAATGTTGCGTACAGATGAGGCCGAATGGTCTACGCTAAGGGAGGAACTGGAATTGGCCAAAGCCTATTTCTTTTTGCAGCAGGTGCGGTTCGGCGCGGCATTGAAGGATATGGATATAAATATTCCAAGAGAATTATTAGAACAGAAAATTCCACGTTTGGGTTTGCAAATGCTGATTGAGAATGCGATAAAGCATACACGCATTTCGAAAGAGAATCCGCTTACTATTCGTTTAATCTATATACCCGAAACCAACCTGCTGGAGGTTAGCAACAACTGGCAGCCCAGACAGGGCGCAGAGCTTGAAGGTGAGGGGTACGGGCTCAATTATTTGTCATCCATCTATACTTACTATGCCATGGCAGGTTTTCATTTTGGGATAGCGTCGGGGCAATTTATTGTGCGATTACCACTTGCATAATGCTGTATATGAATAATGAAATTGGAGGTGCCTGCGTATTCATGTTTTTATAGTGCGTGTTCATCGCTCTGAATTGCGTGTTCATCCCTTTATGTATTATTCTGTACAATATTTTTAACAAATTTGGCTCTTAATCCAGCGGTTTTAGTTTGTGATTAGCCTAATCTTATCCCATAAAATGCCAAGGTCTTTATAAAGTGCAACTTATGATTGACCACCATGGAATAGATGCAATTACTTTCTGATTCAACATCCGAAGCTAAAACAGGCTTAGGATCAACAATGGATATTCGGTTGATGTTACGTCGTCACCAGTGAAAAACAAATAGAATGCCACGAGCTCATTTATGCCTTTGAAAGCGAGCTCAAAAATAATTATTTGATGAAAAACACTTATACTAAGCTAGCCATTGGTCTTTTATTTTCGGCGGGTCTAATGCAATCTTGTTCTATATTGCAAACAGTAGGTTTAAGAAAAAAAGAGACGGTTACTTCTGCCAAAGATTCTACGGCAAAGAAAGATTCTACAGCTGCATACGACAAATTGTTGAAAGATGCGCGTGTGGATAGTGGAATGTTTACTGTGATCCGTAAAGAAAACAACTACTACTTTGAAATTCCATTGAAAAAGATGGGGCAAGATATATTGTTGATCCAAAAGCTATCTTCTGTACCGTTGGCCTTGAATGAGGCTGGGGTAAACAAAGGGATGAATTATGAAAATAAGGTCATTCGTTTTACCCATCGTAAGGAGAAAAAAGAAGTGTGGGTTTCGGAGATTAAACCACAGGTCGAAGTGCCTAAGGGTGATGCGATTGCGGCTTCAGTTTATGATAACTACCGTCCTTCTTATATCGAATCTTTTAAGATTGAAAGCTATTCAAAAGATTCAAGTGCCGTGGTGATCAAAGTCAATAAAGTATTTGACGGTTCAGAAAAAAGCTTTACGGATGTGTTTACGTCTTTGGGTTTGGGAACTTCACCTAAAACGAGTATATCTACCGTTGAAGACATTAAATCCTATGCGAATAATATCGTTGTGAAGTCTGTATTCTCTACCAAGGTGACTGAAGGTAATGAATCTGTACCGGTTTCTTTAGAAATTACAAGTAACCTTTACGAATTGCCTGAAAATCCTATGGTTGCGCGGTTTGCAGATCCAAGAGTAGGTTTCTTTACTTCACCACGTTGGTATTTTAATGATAAACAACAGGAGCTGGATAAGAAAAATCTGGTCAATCGCTGGCGCTTAGAGCCGCGTGACGAAGATAAAGCGCGGTATCTGAAAGGGGAGTTGGTCGAACCAAAGAAACCGATTGTCTTTTATTTAGATCCGGCGACGCCAAAACAGTGGCGACAAGCCATCATCGATGGAGTTCATGATTGGCAAGTTGCCTTTGAAGCGGCTGGTTTCAAAAATGCAATTCTGGCCAAACAACAGCCGGATAGTGTCAAATTTGATCCCGATGATGCCAATATATCCTCGATCGTTTATGCCGCATCTGCTCAGGCTAATGCCATGGGACCTTCTGTGGTCGATCCGCGCTCGGGGGAGATTCTCGAAGCCGATGTGATCTGGTGGCACAACGTCATGACGATTTTAAATAGCTGGATGCGTATACAAACAGGTATAGTAGATACATCGGTACGATCCAATGTATTTTCGGATGAAAAAATGGCACATGCCATTCGCTTTGTTTCTTCCCATGAAATTGGGCATACCTTGGGTCTTATGCATAACATGGGCTCCTCTGCAAGTTTTCCTGTTGATTCATTGCGTAGCAAAAGCTTCACTGCCAAAATGGGGGGGACTGCTCCTTCAATTATGGATTACGCTCGTTTCAATTATGTGGCACAACCCGAAGATGGTGTGGAACAGATCACTCCCGTGATCGGTGCTTACGACAAGTATGCCATTGGCTGGGCTTACCGTTGGTATGGTAAAACGCAACCTTGGGATGAAATTCCTTTGCTGAGAAAGGAAATTGACAGCCATGTACATGATCCTATTTACCATTACGGTGAACAGCAAGATTCTAAAAATATCGTTGATCCGCGGGCTCAATCGGAAGATCTTGGTGACGACGCGATGAAAGCTGGTGAATATGGCATGCTGAATCTGCGTCGTATGATGCCTAATATTATCAACTGGACCACTAATGTAGGTGATGATTACTACCGTGCCGGTAAATTATATATGGGTGTAGTCGGACAATGGTACGCGTATGCTGACCATGTCTTAAATAATATCGGGGGAATATACCTGGAGAATGCTGTTTTGGGCGATCAAAAAGATGCCTATAGTCCAGTACCAAAGGACAAACAAGTGCGTGCTTTGGAATATCTCAAGAAGAATGTCTTTTACATGCCCGAGTGGTTGTTCGTCCCAGAGCTGATGGCAAAAACTTTTCCATTGAAAGATTCTCCAATAGGACCATTTGAGTATGCTCCTTATAACTTACAGCGTGAATTTCAGTATGCCATGTTGTATAAACTGGTCAACGATGAACGTTTGCTGCGTATGGTTGAGATGGAAAATCTTTTTGGAAGTAGAAAAGCATGGAGTGCACCTGAGTTTCTAACGTCTGTACGTCAGACGATCTTTGCTAAAACCATCAGTGGACAATCGTTGGATCTTAAGACACGGATGCTACAACAAAACTATGTGGATGTTCTGATGGTATCTACCAATAAATCCATGGAGAAATTAAATGCGAAGAAACTGGCAGGCATTGAGCAACTGGTTGAAGCGACACAACCTGATCTATGTTTACATCCACAACATGCATCCTCTTCACAAACGGGACTTCGGAATGTACATGTCACTGGCATGATACGCACTTCTGATATGTTGACCTATAAACGTGCTGAACTATATGAGATTTACCAGTTGCTGAAACAAAAGCAGCGGACAGGTGACGCGACTACAAAATCGCATTACATGGATCTTTTACTACGTATTGCAAATACCTTAGAATTAAACTAATATATTAACATCTACCAAAATGAATAAGTTTTTAATACCGTTGACCTTCATGTGTGTGCACGTTGCGCATGCGCAGGAATCCAGGGAACTGAAAGGAAAGGTTTTGGATGCGGTCACGTTAAAACCGGTCGTTGGGGCGACGGTTGTCGTTGAAAGTTCGGCAGTAGCAGAAGATATCGGTGTACCTAATCAGGTGCAGCAGTCGGCATTGGGTTCATTGACCGATGCGGCTGGTGAATTTCGCTTAAAAGTGCCTAGTAATTTAAAATATGTAACGATTAGCTATGTCGGGTACCAGCGTATTCAGGTGCCGGTATTCCAGGATCATAAAACAATCTTGCTGCAGCCAAGTGGTGAATCCTTGGATGAGGTGATCGTAACAGGTTATACGGATATCAAAAAACGTAAGAATACGACGGCTTACAATAAAATCAATGTAGCGGACATCAAACAGACGGGGGTTGCATCGATCGATGAAATGCTTGCTGGTCAGGTAGCAGGTTTGCAGTTGAGCAATTTTAATGGTGGACCAAATAGTGCACCACAGATCCGTATCCGTGGTACAGTATCACTGAATGGTACACAGGATCCATTATGGGTTATTGACGGATTGCCGATTGAAGGGGCAGAACTACCCAATCGAATTGATAAAGACAATTTGAATAGTCTGAACAATCTTCCGATTGCGGGTATCAATCCTGACGATATCGCCGATATTACCGTTTTAAAAGATGCTGCAGCGACTTCAATCTATGGTGCACGGGCGGCAAATGGCGTGATTGTGATTACCACAAAAAGGGGAAAATCAGGACCTGCAAAACTGCAGGTGTCAGCAAATACCTTTGTGACGCAACGCCCGGACTTCAGTAACCTCAACTTGATGGATGCCAATGAAAAAGTGGACTTTGAACTATTGATGGCCGACCGAACCGATTTAAATTATCGTACGGATAAGGGGGCGATTATGCGTATCCTAAACAAAGCAAATGCATTGGATGCTTACCGTTCGGGTGGTTTAGCGGCTTTGTCGCCGGAAGTGCAGCAGTCAATTAATCAATTGCGCGCACAACAGACGGATTGGGGGAAAGAATTATACCGTCAGGCGGTCAACCAGCAGTATTCAGCATCAATTTCAGGCGGTAATGACGGACATCGCTATTATTTGTCCAGTGGTTTTTATGATGAAAAAGGAGCTACAAAAGGAGCTGATCTTCGCCGTTATTCGCTTACCTTAAACAACGACTTTACAATCAACGATCGATTTAAGGCCGGTATTAATTTATTAGGATCGGTTTCAAACCGACAAAATCCAATTCAGGATCGAGATGCTTTTACGAACCCAAGTTATTATGTGCGTTCGGTCAACCCATACCTTACTGTTTATGATCAATTTGGAAAATTTAACTACGATCCAGATATCGAGGGCTTTGAAAAAGATACTTATATTCCTTTCAATGCAATAGAGGAGCGCGAGAATACGAAATATACACTAACGAATAAGGCACTAAAAGCGATTGGTTATCTGGAATATACGATTATTCCTCAGTTGTCTTTGCGTAGTGAATTTGGTTTACAGTTTGATGAAAATAGTGCAGAACAATTTGCCGATCAGGAGAGCTATAACACCCGTAAACTGCGGGCTGCGACGCGTTATTATGACTCTGTGACTAAAACATATAAATATTTCTTGCCTACTGGAGGTAAGATCGAAAATACCCATAATAGTATTTTCCAATACAATTGGAAAACATACTTAAAGTATAACAAAACTTGGAATGACAGACATGAGTTGGAATTGATGGGGGGAACCGAGTTGCGTCGAAGCACAAATAAAGCGGTATCAACCAAAGGATTTGGCTACAATCCGGCGACTTTGACTACCCAGAGCATTGTTTTTCCAAATAGTAACTATCAAACAGATTCAAGATTTCTTCAGTACAAAAAGGGATTTATTGAGAACTCATATGCGTCATTTTATGGGAATGCAACTTATACCTTTGACCGTAAGTACAACGTCAATGGTAGCATTCGTTATGATGGGTCGAATATGTTTGGGGTAGATCCACAATATCGTTTCTTACCGATTTGGTCTATTTCTGGATCGTGGAATGTGCTAGAAGAAGAGTTTATCAAAGGAAAAACGGCCTTGTCTGATCTTCGTGTACGTGCTTCTTACGGTATCCAAGGAAATGTGGATCGCAATACCTATCCTTTTATCGTAGGTAAATATGGTAATACAACGCTTCTTCCGGGTAACACGGAAGGATCTGTGGTTGTTGACATGCCTGCAAATGATAAACTACGTTGGGAACGTACGCAATCCTATAATGCTGGAATTGATTTGGGTTTATGGAAAAATCGATTAAACATTACAGTCGACTATTATAACAGAAAAAGCACGGATCTTATCGCATATAGTGCGTTGCCTTTGGAAAATGGTTTTCAGAATGTTCAGGTTAATTGGGCGTCAGCACGTAATCAAGGTGTAGAATTGACTATCTCAAGCCGTCAGATTCAGACAGATAAGTTTTCTTGGTCAACGGATTTCAATATTGCACACAACAATAATAAATTACTAAAAGTAATCAATAATCCAACGGCCTACGCCCCAGAAACCCAGGCTGGTCGACCAATTAACGGTCTTTATGTATTGGAGACTGCAGGTTTGGACAAAGATGGTGTGATGCAGTTTAGAAATCAGGATGGTTCTGTTGCGAGCATGGAAGAGTTTTATGGCCTTTACGATCCTTGGGCAGATTTCTTACCAGGATACACCTCCCAAACTGACATGTCAGCGGCAACGTATCGCTCCAAGTTTAAATATGCCGGCAGTAAAGATCCCAAATTCATTGGAGGGATGACCAACCGTTTCCGTTACGGACAATTCGATTTGGCCATCTCCGCGGTATTCAATTTAGAACGTTGGGTGAGCCGTACGCCAACTTACAATCCTGCTAAAGTTGATCGTGGACAAAATTACACCAAGGATCTTTTGATGGCTTTACAGGGTAAAACAGCCTTGCCAGCCTTGGGCAGTATAAGTTCCGAATTGAATGAGCGTTGGATGGCTTATGCTTGGATGGAAAGTAACGATCCGATTAATTCGTTTAAACAGTATGATACCTGGGCGAAAAAAATGAGCTATGTCCGCATCAATAGCATTCGTTTAGGCTACACTTTACCGGCTGCAATAAGCAAAAAAATTGGCACAAGTAATCTAAGAGTAAATGTTGAAGGGCGTAATTTATTTGTTTTCGGAACAAATTACGATGGGTATTTTGATCCTGAAACTTATGGTGATTATTATGCGCAGCCAATTAGCAAATCTTTTGCTTTTGGTCTTTCTGCAAGTTTTTAATTCTTTTAATTGATTCATAAATGAAAAAGATAATTTATTTTGGAATGATCATGGCCGCTAGTGCATTGGCTTCCTGCAATAAATATTTAGATATACAACCGGTAGGGACCGTTATCCCCAGCTCGGAAAGTGATTTTAGAGGACTGATTACAAGCAGTTATCTAGGGTTTCCAGCACATAAGTCCTATTTGTCCTTGCGTACAGATGAACTATTGTTGGATGAAAGTTCGACCGATGCTGCTAGAACCAAAGATATCTACCTTTGGAACGATCAAAATCCTGATCCGACAACAATCGCTTATCCCTATTTGGCATTTTACAACAGTATTTTTTATACCAATCAGATCATCAGCACCATTGATGAAAAATTAGGAAGTAGTGCCACGGTAGATCAGATTAAAGGTGAAGCTTACCTAATGCGTGCCTATGCTCATTTTGAGTTGTTAAATCTTTACAGCGAGGTCTATTCAGGAAGTAATGCAGGGCTTCGGGGTGTTCCTTTATCGACAAAGATTGACCTGGAACAACGTTTTGTTCCCGCGACCATTGGAGAATCCTATGTACAGATCCTAGCTGACATGGAAAAAGGGACAGCTTTACTGACTGTGGATGATCAGGCAAAAGGAGTTAATTATCGCTTTAGCAAACGCGCTGCTTTTGCCATGGCCTCACGCGTTCATTTATATCGCGGTGAGTGGCAGGAAGCAATTGATGCCGCTAAAAAATCTTTGGCTATAAATGACAAACTGGTTGATCTGAATGTTGCTGGAAGTCTACTTCCGAATGATTTTGAATCAGCCGAGATGATTATGGCTTTGGAAAAAGTATCTGTTCCTGGCGTACGTACAAGTTCCTTTATTTCACCAGCCTTGTTAGACAGTTATTCTGCAGGCGATTTAAGGAAAGGCCGTTACTTCCAAAAAAGCGGTGGTGATTATGTATCTCTCAAAGGCGGTGAAAATCGTTTTAACGTGAGTTTTAGAAATGCTGATCTTTATTTGACGATGGCCGAATGTTATGTTCGTCTGGGAAATACAGCAGAAGCGTTGAAATACCTATCTGCTTTAAAGAAAAATAGATTCACAGCAGATGCCTATGCTAAAGAAACTAAGGTTGACGCAGGTTTGTCAACAGCACAGTTACTGGATGCGGTTTTACTGGAGCGTAAGCGTGAACTGGCGCTAGAGGGATTACGTTGGTATGATCTAAAACGGACGACACGCCCTGCGATCACGCACAGTAGTTTCGGTAGAACGGTAACCCTGCAGCAGAACGATCCTCGTTATGTGATACGCTATCCACAGGAAGCAATCAATAATAATCCCGATCTGTTAAAATAATTGATTTTTTTTAAATCCTATATATATTAATCCATTTTCTTTTTAGGAAATGGATTTTTTATTACATTCAACCCATGGGATGGAAAATACTGATTGTCGAAGACGAAGACTGGGCTTTTGTAGGCTTAAAGGAGATGTTGACTGCGCTCTATGGAGAAAGCGAACTGACCTTTACCAATGCAAAAGAGGTTCAGGAAGCGGTGGTGACAATCAATAGAAATCAATTCGATCTGATTTTTATGGATATCCACCTGATGGATGGACTGAGCTTTGAAATTTTTAAGCAGGTATCTATTGATGTACCGCTGATTTTTACGACTGCTTACGAACAATATGCATTGGAGGCCTTCCAAAATAAGGGTTATGCCTATCTGTTAAAACCTTTCGACAACGATGAGTTGGCTGAGGTCATGAAACGTATCGAACCGCTACTGCCCAAAGTAGAACCTCGGCTCAAACAGCGTTTTCTAGTGAAATATGGTAATTTTTTAAAGTCGCTGGCCATTGCGGATATTGCTTATTTTATGGCAGAAGACAAAGAGCTGTATGCTGTAGAAAAAGGATCTGGAATTGCATATATTATTGAAGATACCATCACTCATCTCGTTACACAGGTAGATCCAACAGTTTTTTTCCAGATCAATCGTAAATTTCTTGTTCGAATAGATGCGATTCAATCCATGTTAAAAATTAGTCGGAATAGAATCAAATTAGAGTTAATACCCTCAACTCCAGCAGGAATTGTAGTCATTGTTAGTGAGGAACGATCTCCGAAGTTTCAAAAATGGCTTGATCAATAATAGTGAGTTAGCTTACTAAATAACTTTTGAAAGCTTAGTTTTTAATTTTAAATATTTCATTTATAGTGTTTTGTATTTTTATATAACAAAATCTATTAATTCAATAGATTTTGTTATATATTTGCATTCTAATAAAAACTACTTATTCGGTAGATTTTATTGGAATGCAAGGAGCCACTGTGTTTTTTGTATTTAATCACACTTAACTTATTTAGTAAAGCATTCTTACGATGTACGCAAAACTTAAATACATTCCTATTGCTGCGATAGCATTATCAGGTGTCAATATGAACAGGTTGTATGCTCAGCAGCGGGCTATACAAGGAAAAGTTGTTGATGCCAATACCGGTCACCTACTTCCTGGAGTAAATGTTCGCATTTCGGGGCAAAATCAAGGAACCTTAACGAATTCAAAAGGAGAGTTTACAATCAATGTCACAGGTGACGCATTACCTGTATTGGAATTTTCTTTTGTAGGTTATGAATCTCAACAGCTAAAAGTAACAAGTACAAACTTAACATTGTCCTTGAAACCCTCCAGTACAGATCTGGAAGAGGTGGTGGTCGTGGCTTACGGTACTGCCAAACGTACAAACATAACAGGATCGGTCAGTACGGTGAGCAGCAAAGCTATTGAAAATAGACAGGTATCAAATATTACGAAGGCCTTGGAGGGACAGGTACCGGGCTTACAGTCCGTAGCGTCCTCGGGACAGCCAGGTACTGAAGCAGCCATCCGTATTAGGGGTATCGGCTCCATCAATGCCTCCAGTTCACCTCTGATCGTGTTGGATGGTAGTCCTTATGCCGGGGATATTAACTCCATCAATCCGAATGACATTCAGTCTATCTCTGTTTTAAAAGATGCAGCATCAAGTGCACTTTATGGTTCCAGAGGGGCGAATGGTGTGATTATTATTACAACTAAGTCCGGTGTGTCTTCCGACAACACCAAGATTAATCTCAATTTTACACAGGGCTATTCAACCCGTGCAGTTCGTGACTATGATCAGGTATCGACCGATGAATATTTTCAGCTCTATTGGGAAGCTTTGAGAAACAAAAACCTGTCAAATGGCCTTACAGCAGAGCAAGCGGCGTCCAACGCAAGCAAGACCGTATTGACAGATTTAAATATCAATCCGTATGGCAGTCAATATCCGCAGCCGGTCGGAGTAGATGGTAAGTTGGTTGCCGGAGCAAAGACACTATGGGATGATCCATGGACCGACGTATTGCAACGTACGGGAGTGCGTACACAAGCAGACCTAGGGTTTAGCGGTGGTAGTGCCAAAAGCACCTATTATATTTCGGGTGGTTATCTGAATGATCAGGGGATAGCGATTGAATCTGGATTTAAACGGTACAACCTACGTGCAAATCTTGACAGCAAAGTGAAATCCTGGTTAAATGTCGGTCTCAACATAGGTGGTAGCAGTACGCAACAAAAATATCCGCAGTCTGAGGACAGCAATACGGCAAACATTATAAATTTTACGAGACTGGTGCCATCTTTTTATCCATACTATGAGCGCAATGCGGATGGTTCATTTGTGCTTGATGGAGCCGGAAATAAGATTTACGATTTTGGAGAATATCGTCCAAGTGGTGCAACACCACGTAATAATTTAGCTGCTTCTCTTCCTTTGGACAGAAATGATATCCGTCGGGAAAATCTATCTGCCCGGACTTATCTGGAAGTGTTGTTTTCTAAAAATTTAAAATTTAAGTCGACATATAATGTTGATTATATCAACGGGAATACACACGACTATACCAATCCTTTGCTGGGAGACGGTGTGAATACGGGCGGGTATGTTTATCGTTCAAATGTGCGTACCGTAGCACAGACCTGGAACAATCTATTGACTTATGAGAAGCAGTTTGGCTTACATTACCTCAATGTATTGGCCGGTCAGGAATACTATGATTTTAACAGTAGTAATATCAACGGTAGCAGACAGCAATTTGTGCTCCCTTACTTTGATGAACCTGCTGCGGCATCACAACTCAATAACTTCACGGGATCAAGTGCTGGGTATAGGCTATTGAGTTTCTTGGGAAGAGCGGAGTATAACTATGATAACAAGTATTATTTATCGACTTCCTTACGTACCGATGGTTCGTCGCGCTTTTCGCCAGCAAAACGTTGGGGAACATTCTGGTCTGTGGGTGGATCTTGGAAGCTGAAACAGGAAGAATTTTTGAAGGATAACACAACGATTGATCAGCTGACGGTAAGAGCAAGTTATGGTGGACAAGGAAACGATAATTTAGGTACCTATTATGCTTATAAAGGACTTTATACCATTGCAAATAGTTTGGGTAAAGGCGGGACGTATACCGGTAGGTTGGCTACGCCAGATCTAAAATGGGAGTCGAACCTCAATTTGAACGTAGGTGTCGATGTATCTGCATTTGAAAACCGGGTTTCGTTGAGTGTGGAGTACTTTAACCGTCGGAGTAAGGATTTGCTGTTTACCATGCCGATGGCTTATTCAACAGGCTATACGGGCTATGATGCAAATATTGGAGCGCTGAAAAATACAGGTGTCGACGTGGATATTCGTACTGTCCCGGTTCGAAATGAAAATTTTAAATGGAATTTAGACGTCAATCTTTCACATTACAAAAACAAGATTACAGCTTTACCAAAAGATAACAAACCGATCATTACAGGGAATAAACTCTTGCGTGTAGGCGGAAGTATCTATGATTTTTATCTGCCGGAATGGGCTGGAGTAAATCCAGATAACGGTCTGCCGCAATGGTATACCGCTGATAAGGACGGTAATAAAACAGGTGAAAAAACTTCGGAATACAGTAAGGCCGGTAATTTTATTGCCGGGACTTCATTGCCAGATCTTGTCGGTGGGATTCAAAACAGTTTCACTTACAAAAATTTTGATTTGTCTGCTTTGTTGAGTTTTAGTTTGGGTGGACAGATATTAGATAACGATTATATTCAGCTTATGCATAGCGGTAATAATCCAGGACGTGCTTGGTCCAAGGAGATCCTCGAGCGCTGGACGCCTGAGCATACGCAGACTGATGTGCCTAAATTGACTACCGATAACTTGAGTTGGACCTCTTCGTCCACACGTTTTCTTTACAGTGGCACTTATGCACGCCTTAAAAATGTGAGTTTGGGCTATAGATTACCTTCGGATTTATTGAAGCGGATAGGTGTAGAAAAACTTCGTGTCTTTGCAACCGCCGAAAATCTATTGACATTTTATGGTCATCAAGGAATGGATCCAGAACAGACGGTGAATGGGGCGACCTATTTTCGCTATCCGGCAATGCGAACAATCTCTGGTGGTATTCAGCTTGTTTTTTAATGCCTTATTGTTAATCTGAGAATTTAAATGAAAATCATGAAACTAAAAATTGTATATATCATATTGGCGCTCTCCCTAGTGAATGCATCATGTAAGGATGCGCTTGAGCTGGATCCAACCACTTCTGTGCCGGAAGGTGAGGTGTTTAAAAATACCGACAATGTTGCTACGGTGATCAACGGTACCTGGAAGTATTTAAATGATACTTATTTTACTTATGCCAATCCAGGTTATACGGCTGTGATGCGTACAAGTGATGCAATGGGAAGTGATGTTGCGGTGACGACCAAATACGGTTATCGCGATGCATACGCATTTACCGAATTAACAAACAATCGTTCTAATCGCGTTAATTCTTTTTGGATAATGCTGTATAAAGTGATCGATAATATGAATAATGTGATCGCGAAAGTGGATGGAGCTGAGGGATCTGTCGAAACCAAAAATGTATTGAAAGGAAGAGCGAAAGCATTGCGCGCGTTTTCTTATCTAAACCTGGCGACTTTTTATCAGTTCAGTTATCTGAAAGACAAAAATGCCAAGTCTATTCCGATCTATACCGAACCAAGTACATTGTCGACTGAAGGAAAATCAAGGTCAACACAGGCAGAAGTGTATGAACTTATTTTGAAAGATCTCAAAGACAGTGAAAGCTTGTTGGCTTCTGCTAGTAGAGCGGATAAATACGAAATCAATGCGGATGTCGTGTATGGTCTGCTTGCGAGAACCTATTTGCAGGTAGGCGAATGGAAGTTAGCCGCTGAATATGCTGAAAAAGCAGCTCAGAAGTATAATTTAATGACTCCGTCAGATTATCAGGCCGGTTTTAATGATCTTGGAAATAGTGAGTGGATTTGGGGACATCAGCAGACTAACGAGCAAAATGTGGCAAGTTATACATTTCATTATTTGGATGTGTCGTCAGCTGGATCTTATTACTATAGTTTTATGGCCGATCCTTATTTTAAAGATTTATTCGATACCAGTGATGTGCGTTACGCTTTATTTGAATGGGATAATTTACCTGGTCGGGAAGGTTTCCTACGGTATAAGAAGTTTAAGTTTAAGTCCAATTTAATTGGAGATATTGTATACATGCGTGCTTCTGAAATGGTTTTGATAGCGGCTGAAGGTTATGCAAGAGCTGGTGAAAACGATAAAGCGGTAGCAGCGCTGAATAAATTACGGACGGCTAGAAACGCTAAGCTGTTTTCAGGAAATGATAATGGACAATTAATTGCTTCCATTCTTGTTGAAAGACGCAAGGAACTTTGGGGTGAAGGATTTGCTTTGTCGGATATTCTTCGGACTCAGGGAAAGGTTGTGCGTAAATCCTATCTTGATGCTGAGGGAAAACCTATTCAAGTAGAAATTGTAGGTGCAGACGGTAAGCCTAAGCTGGTTAATGGTCAAGGGCACCGGGTTATTAAATTTCCTAATGGTTCTAATTTTGTAGAAAACAGTCCTTATTATTTGTTTGCTATACCATACGAAGAGACGGTGCGAAATCCGAATCTTTAGTATGTTAGTTGTTGGTTTGTTATTGAAGAAATCCGGTGCACTTCTGTGTATCGGATTTTCTTTTTTTCTTGCGCGACTTTCTTTTTTGGCTGTGTGCTTTGCTTCCTTCTGTTGAAGAATGCTTCCTTTTTTAGTGTTGCGCTGTTTGCGCTGCTTGGCGTTGGGATCTTCTCGTTTTAAAGACTGTTGTCTTTTTGTCTTGTATGTTGTTTTTTCAGATGGTGTATCGCATTTCTATAAATTGCACAAGAGATGGTGTCGGTAAATAGGGTAAAGGCTAGTTTTCCACATTATGTTAATAACGCTGTTGAAAACCTGTTTAAAAGAAAAATACAGTTATTAACAGTACTTATTAACATTATGTTGATAACCTTTCTTTTTCTTCTTTTTGCTTTTGTTCATCCAGATGATATATCCTGTGATGGGCAAGGAAGCACAAAAGAGACTAGCTAGGCAAGCGATAATTTTTGTTGTGAGTCCACCGATGCCACCGGTATGAATATCATAGTTAAGTGCACCGAGCTTATCCCCATACTGCAATTCGTTGCTGGATTTGACTGCTGTAAGACTGTTTTCTTCTTTATTATAATAAAGCCAGTCAAATACACCGCTGCGTTTTTCATGATGTCTCACCTGTATATCCATTGCTGTTTCGGTTTCTTTTTTTAGTCGGATCGACATCATTTCAGCATCCGGATAATTTGTCAAGGCATACCGCAGCGCATTGTCCTGAAATTTCTTTTCCACAGTGGGCAAGGGTATAGGGGAGCTGCGTGTGGAAGAAGCTGTTGGCGACTGCAATAAATTGAATGTTGCGATATAGGTCTTTTTAAAATCCGGAAAAGCAAAAGCAAGTCCCGTAATGGCAAAAATCAATCCGATAAATAAACTGTAAAATCCGATGACATTGTGGAGGTCGTGGTTCAGTCGTTTCCATTTTACTTTGGTATCTAACCAAAAACTACGCTTGAGATTCTTGCCCTTCCATTTTTTTGGCCACCAAAGAACGATGCCACTAAGTAAGATAAGGACAAAAATGGCCGTTGACCAGGCGACGATAGGATGGCCATATTGCTTGCCCAAGAGGAGGTTTAGGTGAAGCTGAAGCACCAGTTGAAAGAATTCTGTTTTTGAATTCTCTACTTGCTGTACTTGACCAGTATATGGATTGATGAAAACGCGTTTGTAATAGCGGTAATAATTCCAATGGCCAAATGCTTTTTCGTCCGTTTTTATGGCACGAAATACCCAGGTACGATCCTTCGAAGGATAGAGATCAACCCGCGTGATTTTTTGATTTTTTTTGAGGCTTTTCTGTGCGCTGTAAAGAAGTGTGCTTAAAGGTAGCGGATTTTTTGAGTGGTTGGTTGTGTCGGAGATAAAATATTTTTCAGGATAAGCCCAGAGCTTGAGCTCATCCTGAAAGGTGTATATGCTGCCTGTCAGGCTTAGGATGAATACCACAACTCCAGTAATGATTCCGAGCCATTTATGCAACCAAAGAATGACAGTTTTAAACATATTAAAATTTGTAGTTGATGTTAAAAGAGGCCAACATACCTTGTCCTTTGACGTATTCTTCATTTAAGGCACGATATTGACTGACAACAGGGTAATAGTTTTTATTGAATAAGTTTTCTACTCCCATGCCGATAGACCATTGTTTGTTTACCTGGTAGTTTCCATTTAAGTTAAATAGGTCAACAGTCTTAACGGGGCCTTCGCTGTTTTTGTATAGGCCTTTATCGTTTGGAAGAAAGCGATCCCGGGATCCGGTATGCACCCAAAAAAGCTGAAAGGTTAAGGGTTTGATCGGAGTATAGTAGATGTATCCTGTTGCTTTGTCTGGCGAGATACGTGAGCCATTGAGGTAGGATTTTGATCCATCGTCTTTTTTTGATTTTCCTTCCACATAGGCATAGGTTCCACCGATGGTCAATTGAGGTGAAATATTAGCGCTCAATGCAATTTCGTACCCATACACATCTTCTGGAAGGCGTTGTGGCATCAGGTAACCACCAATGTCTACCAGTTCAACGCCCATTTTTGAAGTACTGTAGTAATAAGATGCCGATAGCTGAAAAATGCTGTAATTGCTTGAGAATCCGATTTCGTAATTATTGGTGATAATAGGATCGGTTTTTAGGCTATCTAAATCATTATCTGTTGCCCGACGTACAATACGGCCGAGTTCATTGATCGCGAAACCTTGTGAGAAACTCACGAAGGGATTAAAGATCGCGAATTTGTTGTAACGCAAACCTGCATTGAAGGTCGCTCCTTTGTAGGGGATATTGCCTCCTTTAACGGCAATACTTCCTTCGTTGTTGGGACCTGTAGCGATGGTATTGAAATCCTTTATTTTGACTGTTGCATTTTCATAGCGCACACCGCCTTTAAAGATTAAATTTTCTAGGAAATCAATTTTTACTTGGGCGTATGGAGCAACGTTTAACATGTTCATATAGGGAATATAGACCCTGCCGTCGGTCAGATTTTGATCTGTTACATCATTTAGTAAATCTACACCGTAGGTGATATCTGCATTTGAACCCAATACCTGAAAAGGTGTATTTAGGTTAACGCGTAAGCCTTTTTTCTCCGAATTGATCTGTGTTTGTCCCGGACCATACCATGCAGAAGCTTTCTCAACATAACGGTTCATGGATCGAAATGTATTGTAGTATGCAGAAGCAGTTAAAGATGTCGACGCGAATAGATTACTTTTAGTATAGGTCAACATAGCATTGTGGTTATAGGGAGTTCCAGCAGGTTTACCTGGATCTTCGCCTTTCACGCCTATCGTTGGCGTTTGGCCATATACACCTGTTTGGCTGATGTATCTGTTGTGTTGGTTACTTCTGTAGAAGTTGTATACTGCCGTAATATTGGAACTGCTATCGATACGGTATCCGGCTTTTAAAAACGCATTGTATTGATAGGTGTTCGAAAGGCCGTCTGTCTGACCAAGGGGAACCCCATCACCATCGCGTTGCAGGCCAACGTAATCGGCGGATCCACTGACGGTATAATTCCATTTATTTTTTTGTCCGTATAAGGTTTGTCCTATGCGATAGCCCATTGTGCCTGCGCTATGAACTGGATTGAATGTAGTTCTAACACTTGTGATCCCTTGTATCGCAGCTGCGTCTTTCGATGGATTGCGTGTAATGTAGTTGATAATACCGCCTGCGGAGCCATTTCCATAGATGGATGTAGCACCTTTGATAACCTCAACCCGTTCGATGACACTCGGGTCAATGGTCCGAAGATCACGTTGTCCATTCATCAAAGGCGTTGATTGCGGAATACCGTCGATCAAAACAAGCACAGATCTCCCACGAAGTGTTTGTCCGGAGTTTGTCGCTTTATTGGTCGATGTTCCAAGACCGGGAACAGTATTCCCTAAAATTGTTGAAAGATTGGTGCTGATTTGGCTTTGGGCCTCAATTTCTTTTGTGGTCAAGATCGTTACTGAAGAAGGGACAGTGGAGATGCTTTCCGGCTTACGTCCCGCTGTTACGATAATCTCATCTAACACTTGGGTAGAATTAAGCTGAACTGACAATGGACGTTGAACGGTATCTAAATTGACCATTTTTTCAACCGTTGAAAAGCCTGTATATGATACCCGCAATTGAATAGGATTATTCGCGGGTCTTTTGGCAAAAATGAATTGTCCAAGTTGATTAGAATAGCCGACGCTTTTTCCGTCAACTTTAATATTCGCTTGGCTTAATGGTTTATTGTCTCTGTCTTTTACGATAAGGGATAATTCTTGTGCATGTAGCTGAGCACTTAATAGCAAAAGAATTCCACTGCTGAACATCATATATCGTGTTCTGTTTTTCATGGTAATTTATTTAGATCAAATATAAATTAATGCGCAAATATAGTTTATTTTATAGTTGTGCCAACAGCTATATTATATTTTTTTTGATTTTTACAGGTGTTATACCGTGATTTTCAGGTACATTTTGCCACAGTGGATGAGTTTGATCTGCTAGGCTCATGTTTACAGACTAGCTTGTTTACATGAATTGAATGTTTTGTTAAAGATTTATTGATCTTGGATGATTAGTTTAGCATGTTGTTTTGTGTATCAAAGGCTTAAGAATTTTAACGTAATTATAAATCCGTGAGAAGAACATTTTTCGCTTTTTTTCTTTTTGTTTTGTCGTACTCAGTAGTCGTCGGACAAAAAATCCATTCACTTGAGTTTGCTTCTCCAAAGGCGATGCGTGATTATTTTACCTATGCTAAAGATAAAAAAATTGTAAGTGGTCATCGGGGAACGATGGAGGCTGGACTTCCCGAAAATTCGATTGCGGCATTTGAGGCTGTATTGCGAAAAACACCGGCTATTTTTGAAATCGATCCGCGTTACACCAAGGATAGTGTTGCTATTTTGATGCACGATGCGACATTGGATAGAACCACAAATGGAAAAGGAAAAGTATCTGACTATACTTGGGATGAACTGCGTAAGCTGAAATTAAAGGATCAGACTGGAAATATTACCCAGTATGGTATTAACACACTTGATGAAGTCGTTCAATGGGCAAAAGGTAAAACCATTCTGAATTTAGATAAGAAAGACTTGCCTTTGGTGGCTACAGCAGCAATACTAAAAAAATACAATGCGTACAGTTGGGTGTGGGTTACGGTACATAATACTGAACAGGCAGCGTTTTATTTGGCGCAGAATCCAGAACAGTATATGTCCATGCATATTAAAGATCAGGCTGCATTGGAAAAATTTAAATCCTCTGGATTACCTTACGACCGTATGATTGTCTATATTGGGCCAGAACTAAAGGATTCCAATCAGGCGATGTATCAATTCTTCAATAACAAAGGTGTGATGTGCATGATTTCAGCGGCGTCTACCTACGATAAGTTGAAGACAAAAGCAGAACGCGCCGAAAAGTATAGGGCCATATTTGCGGAAGGAGCTTCCATTCTTGAGTCGGATCTCCCTATGGAAGTTGTTGAAGTAATCGGTTCGTTTTGACGGATTATTATCAATCCAAATCGATATTGTCATCTAAAAATTTAAGATATTTAGGTGATTCATCTTCGAAAATATCTCTTCCTTCCATCATATAGGCGCGAAGAAGATATTCCTGAGCAGACTCGCTATTATTGTCTTCCAAATAGCACTGTCCTAAGCGCAGCATGATAAAAGGGTTTTCGTAGGCATTTTCGATAATGTTCTGTTTTGCCTTTTCAAAATGGGAAAGGGCATTGCCAAAATCGTCCAGTAAGAAAAAGGCATCTCCTATGGAAGCTTCGAGCCAAAGACTTTCCGCATGAACATGTTGTGGACTAGGGACTAGATCAAGTGCTTCGGTCCACACCCGGATCGCCGCCTGATAGTTGCCTTCATCACATTGGATGTTTCCTTCCTCGCTAAGTTGGTCTATTCTGTCTAATGTTTGATCGTCCATAACATTTTATTCTTTAGAGTGCTATACGAAGATAAGAAATCTACAGAAAAAAGCGGAAAAATAACTTCTTCCGCTTTTTTAAAATTGTTTTAACCTACATTTATTCTACATCAAACCACAATTTAGTGAGTAAAGTATTGCTGCCCTGACGTGCGATTGCTTCCTTATAGCTCGTTCCGTTGAGTGATTGTTCGGTTCCGGGATACAGAAACCGCAAAGGAATTTTGCCGTTTAAAGCCCCGGCCTTCGCAGGCGTTAATTGCGGATAATCTAACCGACGCCATTCTGCAAAGGCTTCTAAACCCTGTCCGTACAAGGCAATCCACTTTTGTTCCCCAATGGATTTTTTGTAGCGGTTGGAATCGAACTTAATGGCTGTCTGGCTGAGGTAGCTAACGATTTGGTCATTGCCAATGTTGTATTGTTCCAAAGAAGCACGGATTGCCTTTTGGTAATAATCTGCTGCATCACCTGTGATAAATCCTCTGCTGACTGCTTCGGACAAACCAAAAAGTGTTTCCGAAAAGCTTAAGATTACCGCTGGAGCATGTGGATCTCTAAAATAGATACCCGGTCTTGAAGTGCGAGCGAAGCCTAAGTTACTAGCATCACTTGCCGTTAAACCATTTGGTACTCCGATATATTTTTCTGGTGTTGAGGTAGTGGTCGTATCGGCATAAATACCCAAGCGTGGATCGTTGAGTGAGTGCAGTTTATCGACAATTGTCTTACTGACTCTATAGTCCTCCCGTGCTTCAAACGATGCACTGACCGGATTGCGATAGGGTGCGTCGCGGTAGATAAGCTGTGCGTTGTCCGCATTTGAAGTCAAATATCCACTTCCCTCTGCGGCAATCTCCTGTAATGTTGTTTTGGACAGATTTGGTAATCGATCTGCGATACGTAAAGCAATGCGTAGACGAAGTGCATTTGTAAAACGCTTCCATTGCGCGATCTTACCACTATAAATAATGTCTCCCTCAATATTTTTTCCATTCGGATTTAATAAAGCCTGAGCACTTTTCAGATCGTTTAATAAGCCTGTGTATACTTTCTCTTGCGTATCGTAATGCGGTGTAAGATAGACGTCAATGTTTCCGGCTTCTGTATAAGGTATTTCACCGTAAGCGTCTGTAAGTAAAGAAAATACCCAGGACTGTAGGACGATTGCCACCCCCTTATAGTTGTCATTTCCTGTGTTTTCCGCCAGTTTTTGAATGATTTTCAATTGACTTATGCTTTTCGAATACCAAGTGGACCAACCCTCGTTAAAATCATTATTTGTAAAGATGTAACGGTCGGGATCAGTATATTGTATTCTCGCCCAATGTTGAACAAATAAAAGGCTAGACGCGAGGTTGTTACTTATACCCCAGTAACTATCTGTTGTTGTCTTAATTGTACTGGTTAGCAGGTAGGCAGGCTGAGGAGTTTCCGCTTCATTCTGATTTTGGTTTACTTTTGCCAACTCGTCTTTACAGGACGTCGTTAGACCTAGTAAGAGAAAAAGTCCTGCTATATGTTTGCTATTTATTTTCATTTTCTAATCGTTATTTGTTTATCAATTATCTGTTATCAACTGTGCTTGTGCTCATATTTGCTTTGTTGATGTTGATTGCCAGTTATTTGTATAAATCCGTAAGTTTTGTTCTATTTTTAATTCGATTGTTCCATTTTCTTAAAACTTCAGGTTCAAATTGAAACCAAAGCTTCTCGTAGTGGGCAATTGCAAACTTTCCAAACCTTGGGCATTTCCTGTATTAAAAGCTGTTTCCGGATCAATATTGGGGGCATTCTTATGAATAATCCACAAATTACGACCTACTAAAGAGAAAGATGCTCCCTGAAAACCAATTTTGGAAATCCAGCGATTAGGTAATTGGTAGCCTAATTTTACTTCGCGTAATTTGACATAAGACGCATCGAATACATTTGCTTCATTGGTTCTGTATAACGTTTTATAATATTGTTGTGCCGAAACAACTTTTGAGTTTTCTGAGCCATCTGCATTAACACCATCTGCAATGATACCGTCATCGTATGTTATACCGTTCACGGTATAGCTTAAGCCACCATGTTCAGCATCTCTTCCAGGAAGGGTAGAGGCTAATACCCCTGTGCCTGTACCTGTGGCATTCGTGCCAGAATACAGTTTTCCACCATGTTTGATGTCGATCAAAAAGCTCAGATCAAAATCTTTGTAACGGAATTGATTGGTAATTCCACCTAACCAGTTCGGTGTAAATTTCCCAAAATAATGGTTGACAGGGTCAGTAGCAGGTGTCCCATCTGCATTGACAATAATACGTCCAGCTTCATTTCTTAAAAAGCCGGTTCCGTAGAGAGTTCCATAAGGCTTTCCGACTGCAGCCAAAACCTGCACCGTTCCCGAAGAACCGATCGTATAGCTTTGTAGTAACCCGGCATCGTCCAATTCTACCACTTTACTTTTATTTGTAGCAAAATTTACATTGATGTCCCATTGAAAATCCTGTTTCTTTATCGGGGTAACTCCAAGTTGAATTTCCAACCCTTTATTGTTGATTTTTCCGGCGTTGACTAGTTGTTTTTTGTAACCAGTTGAAGGGCTCACATCGACGCTTAGGATTTGATTGATACTATTGATATTATATAAACTTAGATCCAAACGTACCCGACTTTTGAGGAATGCCAACTCGGTACCTAATTCAGTAGAGGTTGTTGTTTCCGGTTTTAAATCTGGATTTTTCTTGATGTCATTGACCGATAATTGTGGACTATTTCCATAGGGAGCACTAAAAAGATAAGAATCGATCAAATTAAACGGATCGGTATCTTTACCTACTTTAGACCATCCCCCACGTAATTTCCAAAAAGAGAGTACATTGCTTTGAATGGCGAAAGCATCTGTCAGTACGATACTTGCGTTTGCTGATGGGTAGAAATAAGATAGATTGTCAACAGGTAGGGTTGAAGACCAATCATTACGTGCCGTCAAATTCAAAAAGGCATAATTTTTATACCCCAATTGCGCGGAAGAAAAGATGCTGTAAGCTTTCAAAGGACTATATTCACCTGTTGAAATTAAAGCATCTCTTGAGTTTGCCAGTGTATATACATCTGGTACTGCCAAACGCGGTGCTTTCTGGTTATTCCTTTGTCGGGACTGGCTTCGTATGTTTCCACCTCCTAGGATATCCAATGTGAAGTCATTGGAAAGGGGACGGTTATAATTCAGCGTAAACTCTGTATTATTTTCATTTACTGTGTATGCGTCCTCTTCGTAAGATCCATAGGGCGTACCATTCGTGCCATATGCGATCCTAATTTTACGTCGATCCGTGTAATAATCGTTACCCGTACGGAAGTTTGCCGTCAAATACTTATTGATTTTATAGTTCAAACCAATATTACCAAAAATGCGGTCACGTTGCTGCTGAACCGTATTCTCTTCCGCAATGAAATACGGGTTGCTATAATAACTATTGTTCCAATTGACTAGATTGCCGTTAGCATCCCGATAATTTTTTAGACGCGAAACATCCACTTGTCTTCCAAACCACGTAAATTGTAACATGTAACCATTAGAACGGAAACCACCTACACCAGGTAAATTACCAGAATTCGTACGCACATAGTTTGCATTAGCAGTGAGCGTTAGATCTTCTGTAATTTTATAACGGGTATTGATATTGAAATTATTTTTTTCAATGGAAGAATTGGGAACAATCCCCGTCTGATTGCTGTTATTATAGGAGAAACGGTAATCAATCTTCTCAGTCGCATCGGCAATTGAAATGCCATTATTTAAGGTTCTTCCCGTACCAAAGAAACTCCTGACGTTATCCGGGTGTGCTACGAATGGCACGGCTTCACCATTGGAATAAAACTGAGGAATCAGTCTGCCGTCCATCTTTGGACCCCAGCTTTCGTCCACACCATCATTGATACCCCCGCCCTTGCCATCTACATAGCTGAATTTTCCATCGGCACCCTGTCCAAAAACATTTTGATAATCGGGTAAAACGGCGAGTCGTTCGATTGTATTATTTGAATTGATGTTTATTCCAAGTCCTTTGCGTTTTTTTCCAGATTTTGTCGTAATCAAAATTACCCCGGCAGCAGCCCTTGAACCATATAATGCAGCAGCATTGGGCCCCTTTAGTACACTGATCGATTCAATATCTTCACTGTTGATGTCTGAGATTGCATTGGCATAATCCCGATTACCGCTCGTACCCAACTGGGAATTATCAACGGGGGTTCCGTCGATCACAAATAGTGGCTGATTATTTCCTGCAATTGATGTTTCTCCACGGATAATAATCCGGGAAGACCCCATATTACCTTGACTATTTGTGACTTGAACACCTGCAACCTTTCCAGCAAGTGAGTTGACTAAATTACTTTCTTTTGCTTCGGAAAGATCCTTTCCTTTCAGCTCCTGAATAGAATATCCCAATGTCTTTTTTTCTTTCGAGATATTCAATGCCGTCACAACAACTTCGTCCAGTTGAGAAGTTGTTGGCAGAAGTTGAACCGTGGTGAAACCTGTAGTATTGGTTTGAACAGTCCGAGTTTCAAAGCCAATATATTGAATGCTGATGTTAAGTGAGCTTCCGGTCGAAGGGAACTCAAATAGTCCATTTGCATCTGTTTGAACCTGTTTTTTACTGTTTGTTTCGGTAACTGTAGCCCCTTGAATAGGATTGTTATTGTTGTCGACTACCTTTCCTTTTATAGTGGTTTGTGCGTATAGTGCGCCAGTACTAAGACAAAGCGCGGCCATTACGACAAAATTTATGTTGTTTTTTGCCATACTAATTATAATAGTGAGTTTATTGTTTGAGTTGGGTTATAGGAGATATTTGAAATTTACCTGTAAAAACATCCCCTTAGGACATTCGTTTTTTAAGGATATTATCTGTATGCTGTTTCATGTGTTAAAAAATGTTAATGCAAATATATAAAATCTACCTGATAACTATACTTTGTTTTTTTGTTTTTTGTAATTTTTGAGTCAGAATGATAAGAGGAGGTCTTTATAAGTGAGGAGTAGCTGGGGCATCAAGTTTTTTTTCTTTTCGGAACACCTTCTTGTTTTCTTTGCAATATGTTGCCTGTCAGAATATTGATTGGTAGGTGCGAATCGTAAACGACAACGCACGGATTGTAAATTCTCATATTTTCTAATAAGAAAGGGCAATGTTCTTGTGTCTCCATGATAGTAAATTAAAACGTTAACACGATGATTATTTTTGGCACAAGAACAAAAGTTTTAGCTAATAAATCGCAATCGGCAATCGGAAACTGCGATTATTGTGGCACAGTTCAATCCCTTTTTGCATATAGGCAAATTAAATATTTCCATGTTTTTTGGATACCCATATTTCCCTATAGTTCGGAGGTCATTACCATTTGCAATCATTGCAAAAAGTTGAGTTACCAACGTGAAATCAACCCACAAACACTTCAGGCCATATCTTCGGGAGCTATCCGTAAAACACCTTTTGGATATTTTGCGGGCTTAGTTCTGATTGGGCTTTTTGTATCTGCTATTGTTATAGCAGGAATTTACGGTGCAAAAAAGAAGGAAAAATACCTGAAAGATCCAAAGGTTGGTGATGTGTATGAGGTTTCCTATACAAAAGATGGAAAAACGATGCGTACGCTTTATCGTATCGCCAATTTAACGACCGACTCTGTTACCTTTGACCTAAACGATTATGAAGCGGATAGCCGAAAGGGTCTACGCAAATTGCGCGAGCAACATGCAGACAGCTATTCTGAAAAGCAACGTTTATCGCGTGCCGAACTTGAAGAAATGAAAAGTAAGATATCGAATATTGAAAGATTGTAATGATTATTTTTATTGTTGTTATGAACAAGCTTCAGCTCTTTACCGGATCTATTTCTTTGTTTTGATAATATTAAATTTATGGATATAGCCCAACATAAAATATTGTTTCAATGTAAGTGAATTCCCAAAATATGTTACGTTGCCTTGACTGCCCCAATAATTTTGGGTATTCTGATTCAATATATCAAAGCCGGTCAATTTTAGCTGTGAATTATTTTTAAAGGTATAATAGACTGACGCATTTAAGATATGGTAGTTTTTTCTGCCGCTTAATCCGCTGGCCCGGTTATCTAAGGAGTATGTTGATTCCAGCGAAAATCCGTGGATTGGATTAATATTCAATCCTGCACCAATTTTACGGATTGAATAAGTTGATTCAATAAAGTCGGTGTTATCTTTTACCGAATTTATGTTCTTGTTCCAAGAATAGGTATACTGTGGTGATATCGTCACTAGGTTTTTCCATGTCGCGGAAAATTGTTGGCTGGCATTGATCCCTATATTGGTTCCTTTATTATCAACATCATTGATGGAACTATAATTTTCATAGGTATAGAAATTGTTGTTTTGCGATAGATAGAATGACCAATTTTTACTGGCTTTTAGGTTGTATCTCAGGTAAGTATAGGCACTATAGTTATATTTTGAGCCAGCGAGAAACATCTGGGTGGTCATTTGTCCTGTATTGTTGTTTCGCCAGCTACGGGACCCGATGCTGTTATTGACATAATTGATATTTCCATTTACATTAAACTGCAATTTCGAGGTATACTTATAGTATGATATACTGACATTCTGTTTTTCGATATTGTTGAATATAAAGGATGTCTTTCGTGTATATAACGGATTTAAGTCCAAGACGAGCTGCTGAATTCCATAGAGCTCGGGGGACTCGAGATCTTTATACCAGCCGAGGTTTAGATCTTTATAACGGATATTAATATTGGGCAACCAGTAGCCTAAAGATGATTTCTCGACAGAGTTGATTTTAAGTAAATCAAAATGATTTGCCTTTACTTGATAGGCTGTTCCAAACTTTACGTTAAAATCTTTGGTGGGTCTCCAGTAAAATATAATACCCGTAATATAATCCTGGTATTTGTAACGATAGCTATTTTCATAAGGAGCTGCATGCATTTCTCCAGTGCTGTCGCGGTTGATATATACACTTTCCTGTGGCCCTTGGCGGTTAGTAACATAGGTGAAGTAGTAGTCAAAGTTTAGTTTTTTGATTATTTTATTATAATAGGCTGCACTGAAATATAGGTTGTTGGAATTATTTTGTGTTCGGTTTTTATACCATAAACTAGTCCGCGGCTTAGCTGTGTCATATATATAGGTGTTTTGGAAGGAGGTATCGGTCTTTTCATTTGTATTGATGGAAATCGTATTTCTAAAAGATACGATATGATTTTTATTGAGTTGCTTTTCGATATAGAATCCATGTGAATAGTTCAGGGTATTTTCCTTATTCCCGCCCGTACCTGTTGCGTCATTTAGTTTTTTGAGATCCGTATAGGAACGGTTCATTCCGAAGGTTGAATTGTTTTTTGAATTGATACCCAAATTCGGTGTAAATTCAAAGTAGGCTGTTGTATCCATGCGATGTCGGAGGAGGGTTTTGAGATTATGCCCTAAAAATTTCTCCTGTTGCTGATAATCGGATGCTGAATATTGTTTTTCCTGATCGTATAAAGAGATTTGATTGCCGGTATTTTGATTTTCGGCTTTATTATATTTCAGCATGTACATGATGTTCAACTTGGTCTTCTTTCCCCAGTCATTGTTGAGATTAAAGCCCAAGCCAATATCGTTGGCCTTACCTGAATAGTTCCTACCTCCAAAATTATCAAATCCATAGTTTTCGGCACGTCCAAGTCCAGCTTCTTGGTTCAATTCATTGTAATCAAAACTTTGGCGGTTAATGTTATTTCCGAAACCGAGGAAACTCAGCTGTAGTGTGTCTTTAAATGTATTGAATAAACCACCGGCCTCATACCTGCTCCTTGTACCTGCACTACCATAAAGTTTTCCAAAACTGGCCTTGAGAAAATCTTTCTTAAATTTTAGGTTAATCGTAATCGGCAGTTTATCTTCGTCTTCGTTATCTTTTTTTGTTTCGCCCTTATCACGGTACACCTGTACTGTTTTGATAAGAGAAGCATCCAAATTTCGTGTGGCAATACGTACATCACTCGAAAAGAAATCCTTGTCGTTTACTTTTACTTTTGAAACCTCTTTCCCTTGATAGTAAATAGAGCCATCCATATTTACTTGCAGACCAGGTAGTTCTTTGAGCAATTCCTCTACGTTGGCGTTGGGACGAGTTTTGAAGAAGTTGGTGTTATATTCTAACGTATCTTTATTCATCCGTACGGGGGGAACAATATTGACGACTACTTCATCGAGGCTTTTCGAGTCGAGCTTTAAGTGAGCGAAATCATAATTTTCTCCGTTAGGTATAGTAAATTCCTTACGAAAAGGATTTGCATTGACATGTGAAATAAAAAGCGTTAATGCGGTCCCTGTGGGAATTTTAACAAATTCAAATTTACCTTTTGTGTCGGTAAGGAGGTAGGAAACTACGGAAGAGTCTTTTGAATTGAGAATCGTTACAGTTGCTTTTTCTAATGGTTCCGCATTTTGAGAAAATACCGTTCCGAGAACTTTTCCCTTCGATTGACCTAGAGCTATATTTGTAGTGAGTAATAAAATTAAAAATAAGTAAATTTTCATAAAATTAAGTACGTATATCTTGGCTATATTGGTGATTAAGATGATTTTATGTAAATCATTTTAATACTATATTAAAGAAATGAAAATTATACTATAAATGAAAATTTATTTATAAGACAATCAATTGCGGATTCTATTTATTGCAATTTTTTTAAGATTATGTGTCTGCAAGACAACCTATTTACAATGAGCCTATTGGACTTAACTATATAGGCAGCATTTCAATATACATTTCGAAGAAATGTATAGCAATAAAACGAGGGTATCCAATAGATCGGATACCCTGATGGTATAATTAGTCGATGTTGATTTTGTAAATAGCTTCTGCTTCTTTGTCATCAAATTGGCGCATTTGTGTGATCAATTTCTTTTTCATCAGTTTGACGACGCTTTGATAGGCAGGATCCTTGTAGACATTATGGAGTTCATTGGGATCCTTTTGAAGATCAAAGAGTTCCCAATTTTCGATTCGTTTATAATAGCGGATCAATTTATAACGGTCATCACGAATACCAAAATGGGGGCTCACGGCATGTTCTCCATTTTCAAAATAATGATAGAAAAGATCTTTTCGATGTTCCTCTTTGTTATTTTTCAGGACATGTACAAAAGATTCACCTTGCATGTCTTTCGGTTTTTTGATAGCAGCTAGCTCCAATAACGTGGGAGCGATATCAGCGTTGACAATTTTAGCGTTTATGGTTGAGTTTGCGCGTAATAGGGCTGGGTACCGCATGACCATTGGGGTACGAAAAGATTCCTCATACATCCAACGTTTGTCGAACCAACCATGCTCACCCATATAAAAACCTTGGTCTGAAAGATAGATTACAATTGTATTTTCACTGAGTGATTTTTGATCCAGATAATCTAGTACTTTCCCTATATTGCGGTCCATAGATTGGGCAGTATTCAGATAATCAATCATATAACGTCTGAACTTCCATTCTGCAAGGTGCTTGCCCGTCAAATTACCTTGCTTTAGTTGTTCATAAATGGGCCGGTAATAGGTGATATAGCTATCCTTTTGAGCTTGGTTCATCCGCTTGAAGTTACCGTCAGCCATCATGTCTTCCAACGAATTGAACATTTTGAGATCGTAGCCCATTTTCATGTCCTTGTCAATGGACATTTCCTGCAATGCGGCCGCCGGTCTACTTTGGTAATTATCGTAAAAAGTGGTTGGTAAGTTAAAGGTTACAGTATCATAGCTGCCAAAGTCCTTTGGATCTGGCATCCAGGTACGGTGTGTGGCTTTGTGACCAATGACCAGACAAAATGGCTTATCAACATCTACGGTATCGAGCCAGTCGATCGCTTTTTCGGTCACGATATCAGATACATACCCTTCAGCGCGTTTGCGGCCCTCTTTGCTGATAAAATCTGGATTAAAATAGGTTCCCTGCCCAACAAGAATGTCATAATAGTTGAAACCCTGCAGTTTGTCTCCTAAGTGAATTTTACCCACCCAAGCGGTATTGTAACCTACGTTTTGGAGCTGTTTCACAAAAAGATCCTGACTAAAGTCGAATTCAGAAGTTTCATTGTCTTTGAATCCATTTTTATGGCTGTACTTGCCTGTCAATAATGTTGCTCGGGATGGTCCGCAGATGGAATTGTTGACGAAGGCATTTTTAAATAGTGCACCCTGAGCAGCGATGCGGTCTATTTGTGGTGTTTTCCCATATTTCGAACCATAGGCACCAATTGCTTGATAGGCATGATCATCGGAAATAATGATGATGATATTAGGCTTTTTTTGTGCAGAAGCATTTTTATAGAGAAATGTTGCGATTACGGCAAATAAAAAGATCCTGAGTTTCATTGTGTTTTTGGTTTAAATTGAATGTATCAAGCTTTTTTAAGCTATGCTATTTGAAAATAGTGTAAATTTCACGATGGTGATAACGCTGACTAAGATAATGATTATTATGTATTACATAAAATAATTAAGTGATTGAATTTACTTTTTCATATCATTGTCTCTATGTATTTTTGAAACGGATTAAAATGAAAATAAAAGAGAGATAAGATCTTTTTTATACTACAATTATGGGATTTAAGTTATTATTTAAGTATATACTTTTGGGGGCTTTAGTAGGCGCTTGGAGTCTAAAAGGGTTGTGTCAAGAGGCAAAACCGCCAATAATGGGTTGGAGCAGCTGGAATAGCTTTCGGATTCATATTGATGAAAAGTTGATTCGGGAGCAGGCAGATGCCATGGTCGCGACTGGCTTGCACGATGCGGGATACAGTTATATCAATGTGGATGACGGGTATTTCGGGGGGCGTGACCAAGCGGGAAAACTTTACGAAGACCGTTCAAAATTTCCCAATGGAATGCGGGCGCTAGCTGATTACATTCATTCCAAGGGTTTAAAAGCTGGATTGTATTCGGAAGGTGGAAAAAATACCTGTGGTTCTATCTGGGACAAAGATCCAAAAGGCATCGGGGTAGGAATGTATGGTCATGAAGACCAAGATGCGCAGTTATTTTTTAAAGAGTGGAATTTTGATTTCATCAAAGTGGATTGGTGTGGTGGATTGGAAATGAAACTGGATGATCGCGAGCAATATACAAAGATTATAACAGCACTGAGGAAGGTTCGTCCAGATGTAGGCTTTAATCTTTGCCGCTGGCAATTTCCCGGGGAATGGGCAATTAAACAAGTGGATTCCTGGCGTATTTCACAAGATATACAACCAAATTTTGCTTCAGTGTTGCATATTATTGATCTCAATCGTAATCTTTATCCTTATAGCTCTCCAGGTCATTATAACGATATGGATATGCTTCAAGTGGGCAATGGAATGACTCATGAAGAAGATAAAACACATTTTTCAATGTGGTGTATGTTAAATTCACCTTTGATGGCCGGAAATGATCTGCGTAAAATTTCAAAAGAGACACTCGCTATATTGACGAACAAAGAAATGATCGCGCTTAATCAGGATAAGGCTTTTAAGCAAGCACAAGCTGTGTTTAAAGCGGGTGAGGTAGAAGTATGGAAAAAAGACCTGGCAGATCCAAAGCGTAAAGCACTTGCAATACTTAATAGATCAGACAACGAAACGATGTTTAAACTGGATACTAAAGCGCTGAATTTGTCTCCAAAAAATCGCGTCAGAGATTTATGGCTTCATCGCAATGGGGGAAAACTTGGCCGAAATAGAAAGTTTATTCTTCCTCCGCATGGAATCATTGTACTGTTGCTGTCTGAATAACAAAGTGTCAAATTGTACGATAACAAAGTAAAAGGATCAAGTGGAGACCCTTTAAAGAAAAAGCCCAATCATATGATTGGGCTTTTTTATAGTGTTGTGAATCGATCTCGTAAAAGGGATTATCCAACAGATTTCTTATATAAAAACAGTCGCTGATAATGATTGTCAAGATGCTTGCGCATGGCATTTCGAAAAACCTCAGCATTGCCCACCTTTAATATATCAACTAGGCCTCGGTGTGAGATGAAGCTTTTCGATGAACTGGGACTAGTTAGTAAGCCGCTGCTATGGACATATTGAAAAACAGGTAACAGCATATTCTGGAAGTCTTTGAGAATCGTATTTCCAGTGATTTCATAAAGCTTGCCATGAAAGGCTATTTCGGTTTCAATATCGAAAATTGTATTATCTGCATTTATAGGTTCTTTGGCAACGATCGCTTCCAACTCCTCAATGTCTTTTTCCTGTATATGTTCAAAAAGAATATCCGCCATACCCACCTCCAGCACCATACGCATTTCAAAAAGATCCTGTAAGGTCTTGTTTTCCATGATAGTAGGATAAAGTGATTTGCGTAGGGGTTTTATAAGATCTGGACTTGTTAGAACGGCCCCACGATGTTTTTTTGATTCGATCAATCCAACCATACGTAACCGTAACATGGCTTCGCGAACTACTGTACGACTTACACCAAGGGTTTCGGCCAATTCAATTTCCTTAGGTAAAGCATCTCCAACCTTTAAGCCTTGATTGACAAAAAGATTGATGATTTCTTTTTCCGCACGATCTACTAGTGAAGAGGTATCAATTGTATTCAGATGTTCTATCAGCGAAGAATTCGGTTCCATATATATTACATATAACGCATTAGGCGCATTAAGACAAAGATAATTAATAAAAGCGATTAATATGTTATACATAATTTAATTAAAATTTGTTTTTTACATTTTGTTATTTATATATTTGTATATATGTAATACTTAATACAAACCAATATGTATTCAAACCTAAAATTACGAACCCTTCTCACCCTATCCGTTTTGATGGGTAATATGCTCTTAGCGCAGGCGCAAGATCATGCGGTGCGGGGAAAAATTACCGATGCAAAGACAGGGGAATTGCTTGGCAATGTGACTGTAAAAGTCAAAGGATCCAACCAATCTTTGCAAACAAATACCGATGGGACTTTCTCAATCAGTACCAATCCCAATACTATTTTAGTGATCACGTCTACAGGGTATAGACCATATGAAGTAAAAGTTGGGCAATTAAATCAACTGGATATCAAACTTGAATCCAAGGTTGAGCAAATGGATGAAGTTGTGGTGGTGGGATATGGAACACAAAATAGGAGAAATGTAACCGGATCTATCGCTAAAGTGGACAAAACTGTTTTGCAAAATACGCCCCGTTCTAATGTTGCTACAGCATTACAGGGAACTGTGCCTGGATTGCAGGTGGTGAACAAATCTGGTACACCCGGAGCAGCGCCCATGTTGAAATTGCGCGGTGGAGCATCAATAAAGAGTTCTAGTCCCCCATTGGTGGTAATAGATGGCGTCATTCGTGAGATGAATGATGTGAGTTCGGATAATATTGAATCCATCGAACTTCTAAAAGATGCTTCTGCAACGGCAATATATGGTGCTCGTGCAAATAATGGCGTGGTTTTGATCACAACGAAAACCGGTAAATCAGGACAGTCAAATATATCTTATAAATTCACAGGAGGGTTCAACCAACGCCGTGACGGGTATCGTTACATGAATGCTGGGGATTACATTTATTATACGCGCTTGGGTTATTTAAATGCCGGTAAAACGATTGAGACAGCTAATGGCTCCAGAGGACTGGGATTATTGACTGATAATGCAAATTTATCTTCGTTCGATATTCGTCGTTACACATCTGACTTGGATCCATTACTAGCTAAAGGGTGGCAACTTGTAGATGATCCGTATGGTGGTCAGATAATTTATAAAGATCATTCGGGTGAAGTTGAGGATATCTTATTTCGAAATACCTATACAAAGGATCATTATGTGAATGTATCGGGCGGTAACGAGCGAGGAAAATATTTCGCTGCATTTGATGCATATGATGAGAATGGAATCATTGTAGGCTCCAACTATAAAAGATATACTGCAGATCTAAATGGTTCATATAAGCTGAAACCGAATCTGGAGGTAGCAACCTCGGTCAATTTGTCAACTGCTTCTCAATATGGCGTTGGCGGATCTGAAATAAGTGCATTATATCGGAATTTGGCTATTTGGCCTACATTCAATCCCTGGGTTGATGAGGCGAAGACGAGGCCCAATCCAGGCAACGGCATCAATGATGGGAATCCACTGTATTGGTTGAGCCGTATGGAGAGAAATAATGAAACGAATCGCATTGTCGTAAACGGTTCCCTAAAATGGGATATTATTCCTGGTCTATACCTCAAAGTCTCGGGAAATGCCTATATGAAAGAGGTATTGAATGAGTTCTTCCAAAAATCGACCCAGACCTATGCTAATGTGTTTTCTAACCCCGAAACAATAGGCAGTACTTCAAGAGATGCTTATCGCAATATAAATCGCGATTTCCAAACACAGTTCAACGGTATTTTAAATTATACCAAGACATTTGGTGAGAAGCATAATCTGAACGCTATGCTTGGTGCGGAATATTTTAACACGAAAACAGATTATATGCAGGTGTATGGGAAGAATGCGCCTACAGACGATATACCGACCGTCAATGCGTCGACAGTTTTTGTGGCTGGAAATAACACATCTTCAAAATCCGAATATAGAATTATTTCGTCCATGGGACGTTTGGCTTATGATTATGATGGGAAATATCTGTTGAATGCCGTATATCGTTTGGATGGTGTATCGAGCTTAGCAGATGGTCATCGTTGGGGCTTTTTCCCAGGCCTTTCTGCAGGGTGGAATGTTCATCAAGAAACATTTTTTAAGGATACCAAATTAGCGGAATATATTTCAACTTTGAAGCCTAGACTGAGTTACGGAGAAAACGGAAATATAAACGGATTAGGCAGATATGAGGTCCAGGGAACTTATTCCTTGCAAACCAATTATAATGGAACAGCTGGATACCTTAATACACAGCCTGTAAATGGAAATCTGGTTTGGGAAACGAGTAAAACTACTGGTGTAGGTTTAGATTTAGGTTTATGGAAAGACCGTGTAACCTTATTATTCGATTATTACAATAGAAAAACTAAAAACCTTTTAACAGATCTGACTCTGCCTAGTTATATCGGCTTCTCGTCTATAAATACCAACTTAGGGACTTTACAAAATAAAGGCTTGGAGTTTGGGTTACAAGCTCGTGTGCTTAGAAATCCCGATGGTATTAATTTGAATATTGGCGCCAATGCTGCATTTGTTAAAAATAAAATACTGGAGCTGCCGAATAATGGAAACGAAAATAATCGTCAAGGTGGCCTACAGGTCTATGATCCAACATTGGGTCAAGTTAAATGGGTAGGTGGATATCAGGAGGGGCAATCGCTGGGCGATATCTACGCATATAAACAAGTATCAATATTTAAAGATGATGCTGAGGTAAGTTCAATTGCCGGAAACCGCACGGATAATATTGCCGGAATTACTGGGCCTAATCTTCCTGTTGGAAAAAATGGAAGAATTACTCCTGGAGATGTCAATTGGCTGGATGTCGATGGAAATGATATTATCGATTCACGTGATCAAGTGTATATCGGCAATATTAATCCAAAATGGACGGGCGGATTTACAACGAATTTAAGTTATAAGAATCTGAGCCTTTTTTCAAACTGGGAGTTTGCGCTGGGATATAAGATTTACAATGATCTTGTTGCAAGAACATTGGGTAATTATCAGGGCACGTTCAATTATATTGAGCTGCAAAAACAAGCTTGGTCACCCACCAACACTATAACAGACATTCCAAAGGTTTATTTTGCGGATCAGGTTGGTGGTTCCAAACAGAATTATACACGTGGAAACAATGCCAATGCGGTATTGAATAGCAACAATTCGAGGTTTTATGAAAAAGGAGATTATCTGGCACTCCGTGAGTTGACTCTCTCGTACGACATGCCCAAATCATTGCTCGAAAAATCGCGGGTATTTTCGCATGCGCGGATTTATTTTACCGGATCTAATCTTTTTTATATCACAAAATTCTCGGGTCCATCGCCTGAACCGCCCGTAGATGCAAATAATTTGGTTACAGGTATATACTTAGGCACTTATCCCACACCAAGATCTTATGTCTTAGGTGTTCAACTATCCTTTTAATCTTAAAAATTGAAAACGATGAAAATCAATATAAAAACCTTGAGTTTGGCAATGGTATTGGGACTAGGCCTCTTAAGTTCTTGCAATAAAAATCTAGAGTTAAATCCTGTGAGTACAATTAGCGATGGGAATTACTGGAAGACAGCCGATCAATTTGATTCGTTTGTGAGTGGTCTACATGCAAGATTTCGGAACCATGAGCGCGCATTTGTACTTCTGGGTGAATACCAGGGGGAGGTCTTTGGCAATGACCCCGGAACGACATCGTCTTTTACAGGGGAAGCTCCGCAAGGGTTGGAAAGAATGTGGAATCATAATTTGGATCTTGATAATCCGGGGGTGAGCAATTTCGGCGCTTTTTACGAAAACATCAATCAGATAAATTTGTTGATCAGCAAACTTAATACGACTGATATTGTGACCGCTCAAAATAAAGGTTACTATTTAGGGATTGCTTATGGAATGCGTGCATTCTACTATTTTCAGCTGTATCGTTCCTGGGGAGATGTTGTCCTGCAAACAGAGCCTGTTGGAAATATTGATATCACCAACCTTGCTAAAGCCGCTTCTCCAGCTTCGGATGTTTTAGGACTTGTAACTTCGGATTTAGAAAGCTCTCTGACTTCTTTTGGAAAAGATTACTCCGTGAAGAATACAAAATCGTATTGGTCAAAATCAGCAACATTAATGCTTAAAGCAGAAGTGAATCTTTGGAATGCACATCGAGGCGGCGGTAAGGATGCTGCTTTAACAGCCAAAAATGCTTTATCGGAAATAAAATCAAATCTTACCTTGTCTCTGCAATCAGATTTTTCGGGCCTATTTTCTTCAGGCAATCGCGGTAATGGTGAAATAATTTTTGTGGTGCGTCATCAATTAAATGAAGCGACTTTAGGCTTTATATCCGATTTCGTTCCACAATCTGGCCTTATCGCAAATTATTATGATTCACTTTCCAACAGAAAATTCACCGTAACAGCTGAAAACTATGGTGGAATACTACGTGCACCAACCCGTATCCGTTCGTACCGGGACTATAACGATTTGGATCAACGTAAAAACACATCCATCCAAGCGGTCTATTCAAAAGATGCGGCAGGAAAGTTCAATTTGGCCGGTTGCTTCCTAAAAAAATATCAAGGTGAACAAAATGCTGGATCTCGGGCATTCACGAATGATTTTCCAATCTATCGTTATGCAGATTTACTCTTGCTGTTAGCTGAAGCCAAAGTGCTACTGGGTGAAAGCCCCAAAGAGGAAATCAATTTGGTTCGAGCAAGAGCTTTTGGAAGTAATTATAACGAAGGTACTTTTGGTTTTCCAAATCAGAAGATAGACAGTGATCCCATGGAAGCAATTTTGAAAGAACGCAAATTGGAATTTATTGGCGAGGGGAAATATTGGTATGATTTGAGAAGAATGGGCGATAGCTTTGTTTATAAGTATACATCATTACCGGTAGCAGAATCATTTCGCCTTTTATGGCCAATAAATAGGGATGCGTTGACAAATAACCGGCTATTGGTTCAAACGAAAGGTTATACCTCGTTTTAGTTACATATTAAAAAATAATACAATACTAAATACACATATCATGCTAAATCAAAAAATCTCAGGATTAATTGCAGCGCCATTTACTCCTTTCGATGAAAACGGAGAATTGAATCTTGAGCTGATTCCGCAATACTATGCGATGTTAAAGCGCAACCGGGTAACGGGTGCCTTTATTTGTGGCTCTACCGGAGAAGGGGTGTCGTTGACTTTTGAGGAAAAAGTTGCGGTGATGACAGCTTGGGCCAGATTAACAAAAGAGGATGATGCATTTACACTCATGATGCTTCTGGGCGGAACGAATATCAAAGAATGCCAACAATTGGCTAGGCTGGCCGAGCATGTAGGGGTAGATGTTGTTTCATTTACTTCACCATCTTATTTCAAACCTGCTAATGTGGATCAATTGGCAAAATGTTGTGTCGAAATTGCAAGTGCTGCACCCAATACAGCTTTCTATTATTATCATATCCCGGTATTGACCGGTGGAAACTTCCCGATGATCGACCTGCTGAAGCAGATTGATGGCATAATACCCAATTTTAAGGGAATCAAATATACGCACGAAGATTTTATGGATTTTCTAAGCTGCTTGAATTATGCAGATCGCAAGTATGATATGTTATGGGGAAGAGATGAGAATATGCTGTCCGCTTTGGTATTGGGTAACAAAGGTGCTGTCGGAAGTACCTATAACTACGCTGCACCTTTATATCTTGAGCTTATCGAGGCTTATGATCGGGGAGATCTTGAAAAAGCGAATGCTTTGCAGCAGCAATCTATCGATATGATCACATTGTTAGGGAAGTATGGTGGTATTTCAGTTGGGAAATCGTATATGAAATTGATTGGCCTTGACTGCGGAGCATTTAGACTGCCCGTAAAGAATATTTCGGCAGAGCAATTTGAACTCTTTAAGAGTGATGTGAACAAACTTAATTTTCAGACGTTTTGTGCACAGTAAAATAGATCTCCCTCTCGCGATGAGTATCATGTGTGCTTACATGGAGAGGGAGATTACAAGGTAGACTGTAGGTTCGAGAATAAATAGATATGACAAAACAACATTGGATGGGAGTTATCGTGGGAATACTGTTTACAGGTGCTGTTCATGCACAGGTTGGTCGATTGGAATGGCATAAAGGCACTACGTTGCCAGCTATGCAAGATGGAAAGGCGCATATTGGTATGGCAGGACCAATAGCTGGTGTCACAGGCAATTGTTTCCTGGTTGCCGGCGGAGCGAATTTTCCACATTTACCACCTTGGAAAGGTGGGGCGAAAGAGATCCAAAAAGATGTTTTTATTTACGGAAAAAAAGGGGGACGACTGAGTTTAATAGCCCAGGACAGTCTTCCTATGGCGGTTGCTTATGCAGCCAGCCTGAGTCTACCCGATGGATTGCTGGTTATCGGTGGAGAGACTCCTGATGGAAAAACAGCCGTTTGTAGACTGATTAAATATGATGGCTCTACCAAAAAAATTACGGTGTCAGACTTTCCGAATCTACCGTTTCCGCTGGCTAATATGGGAGCGGTAGCTCATGGAAATAAACTTTTCATTGCCGGTGGTGAAAGGCCTGATGCTGTATCGGATCAAGTGTTGCAATTGGATCTAGCACACCTTGAAAAAGGATGGGTCTGTGTGGGAAAATTACCCTATGCGGTCTCCCATTTGCAATTGTTGTCTGATAGTCAAAAAGGCCTTTATCTACTTGGTGGAAGAAAGGCTCATCCAGAGAGCCCTTCAACATTATACCATGAACTATGGTGCTCAACCGATAGTGGTAGTACCTGGTCAAAACGGACGGACATTCCTTTCCCTGCTGCTGCAGGAACAGCTTGTGTATTGCCCGACCAAGGAATATGGTTGTTGAGTGCAGATCGGGGCAATACTTTCCATCAGGTGGAAGCGCTGATCTTTGATGCTAAAAAGGAAACAAATCCATCGCAGCGACAGAAATTGATTGATGCCAAGAATAAATTGCAAGTCAATCATCCCGGTTTCAGCAGGGCAGTATGGCGTTATGATCTGAAATCGGATGAATGGAAGCGGATGGGGGATCTGCCGTCGAATGGACCTGTAACCACGACAGCTGTTGTTTGGGGCGACATGATCATCTTGCCCAGTGGCGAAGTTAAGGCGGGCGTTCGTACTCCGGAGATTTTAGTAGCCACATTTTCTAAGAAATAGGATTGAAAAAATAAGATATAAAGAACTCAATATAAACCTGATAAACTTGAAATGATCTCTTCTTTACGACATAAATCTTTTTACCCATGGCTCGTTGTAGCCCTCCTTTGGGGGGTAGCTCTGCTGAATTATATGGATCGGCAGATGCTATCAACTATGCGTGAAGCCATGCAGGTCGATATTCCACAGCTGCAGCGTGCCGAGACGTTTGGTGTATTGATGGCCGTTTTTCTTTACATCTATGGTATCATGAGTCCTATAGCCGGTATCGTTGCCGATCGCAGCAATAGAAAATGGCTGATCGTAGGCAGTCTTTTTGTGTGGTCGGCCGTAACGTATGGCATGGGGATGGCGCACGATTATACAACGCTATTGGTTTTACGGGCAATTATGGGATTTAGTGAAGCATTGTATATCCCGACAGCTCTTTCGCTGATCGCCGATTACCATACCGGAAAAAATCGATCGTTAGCCATTGGGTTACATATGACAGGACTCTATACAGGTCAGGCCTTGGGCGGTTTTGGTGCAACATTGGCCGCTTCAAAAGGATGGCATACCGCTTTTCATTGGTTTGGAATTATCGGAATATGTTATGCGATCCTATTAGCGATCTTGCTTGTGGAGAAAAAACATGAGCCATCCCTCGAGGAGCCTGCTTCGGAAGGACGATTGTCTCTTCCCAAAAGTTTATTGTTGCTATTTTCCAATGTGGCGTTTTGGATTCTATTATTTTATTTTGCGGCTCCAAGCTTACCCGGCTGGGCCATCAAAAATTGGTTGCCAACCTTGTTTGCCGATAGCCTGAATATTCCAATGGCCAAAGCTGGTCCATTGTCTACCATCACAATCGCGATCTCATCCTTTATTGGGGTTATTGTCGGCGGCATACTAAGTGACAAATGGGTACAAAAGCATATCCGTGGCCGCATCTATACCAGTGCAATTGGACTTGGACTAACCATACCGGCTTTATTGTTTTTGGGATTAGGCCAGACTTTACCTGCGGTGGTCGGAGCCGCAGTCTGTTTTGGAATTGGCTTTGGCATATTCGATGCCAACAATATGCCTATCCTATGTCAGGTTGTTCCTAAAAAATTGCGCGCAACCGCTTATGGTTTTATGAATATGGTGGGCGTGTTTGCTGGAGCAGTAATTACGCAATGGTTAGGGAAATTTAAGGATGAAGGTCATTTTGGGCTAGGCTTTGCATTATTGGGGGGCGCCGTACTGTTGGCGTTACTCTTGCAACTCCTGTTTCTCAAACCCAAAACAACGGAGAAGTAATCGCTTTTATTTCCTGAATGAATAGATGATGAAAATGAAATCCTTAATCAGCACGCTGCATAACTATATTTCAAAAAAAGGAGGCCTACTTTTAGGTTTGATGGTCTCCATCTCCATTTCCGTGGGACAACCCCGGACAAAAGTAGCTTGTATCGGTAACTCTGTAACCTTTGGTTATGGGCTCGGAAATCCTACAGCGGACTCTTATCCGAGCCAGCTTCAGGCTTTGCTTGGCCAGCGGTTTGAAGTGAGGAATTTTGGTCATTCAGGGGCCACACTTTTACGTAAGGGGCATAGACCTTATTATAAAACGGAAGAATACAGAAAAGCCTTGGATTATAAACCTGATGTTGCCATTATACACCTGGGACTCAATGATACTGATCCGAGAAACTGGCCAAATTATAAGAACTCCTTTGCATCAGATTACGCGACTCTGATTGACTCCATACGATCCGTTAATCCCAAAGTACAAATTTACATCTGTCGATTGACTCCTATTTTTAGTGGTCATCCGCGCTTCTTATCCGGGACACGCGATTGGTACGATCAAATTCAGGCGCTTATACCGCAGATAGCAAAAAATAACCAAGTGGGACTGATCGATCTGAACAGCCCACTGCGGTATCGGATTGATCTTTTTGACGATTACTTGCATCCGAATAGGGAAGGAGCTGCATTGATTGCTGAGCAGGTCACGCATGTATTGATCCCTATTCTCCAAGATTTGCAAGTGGCCGAAACCATCGGTTCGGATATGGTACTCCAACGTAATTGGGAAAATAGCATCTATGGTAAAGGTACTGCCGCCGATGAGATCACTGTTGCATTTAATAAGAAAAACTATAAGACCCAAGTCAATCCCGAAGGCTCCTGGGAAATAAAGTTGCCTAAAATGGAAGCCGGAGGACCCTATGAAATAACAGTGAGTTCGGGTAGGCAGAAAATAGTGTTGAAAAATATTCTCTTTGGCGATGTATACCTTGCTTCGGGGCAATCAAATATGGCTTTTCAACTTCGTGGAGCCATAAAGGGCGAAGAGCTGATCAACGATGCACTGCACTTAAAGAATGTGCGCCTTTTTAAATGCCGCAATCTTGTGGAGACCAATGCTGTTGCATGGGATACCTCGACCTTAAGGAAAGTAAACGATTTGGCCTATTTCAGGGGTGCCTGGCGGCAAGCTACTGGGGCGGAGGCCGCGCAATTCTCAGCTGTTGCTTATTCATTTGCCCAGCAGATCGCCAGCGAACAGCATATTCCCATTGGCATTATTGATCTATCGGTAGGTGGGTCTAATACCGAATCTTGGATTGATCGAAAATCATTGGAAAACGACGATCTGCTTGCCTCTTATATTCACAACTGGCAAAAATCAGATTTCCTGCAGGATTTCTGCCGTGAGCGCGCCAGTCAAAATCTAGCAGTTTCAAAGGTGAAAAATCAACGCCATCCATATCAACCAGCTTACAATTTTGAAGCGGGTGTCAGCAAATGGTTGAGCACGGGATTGAAAGGCATACTATGGTATCAAGGTGAGAGCAATGCGCATAATATAGAACTTCACGAACGTCTTTTTAAAACATTGGTTTCCTCCTGGCGGAAGAGTTTTTACCAAGCTCTACCTTTTTTCTTTGTTCAGCTCACAAGTATAGATAGGCCTTCATGGGGTGATTTTAGAAACTCACAACGCTTATTGGAGAAAGCCATTGCTGGTACATACATGGCCGTAACGATCGATGTAGGTGATTCTTTGGATGTACATCCCCGTGAAAAGATTGTGGTAGGTCGACGGTTGGCAAATTTAGTGCGTAAACATGTATATGGTGTTGAATTGAATGCAGATCATCCTGATCTGGTCAGGTATGCGCTTCGCGATGATAAGCTGTTATTGACATTTGATCATTGTATAAAATTAATAACCCCGGGGAATGCGGCTTTGAAGGGTTTTCAGGTAATGGACAATAAAGGGAAAGTTTCTGATGTAAATGCAAATATCTTATCGGACAATGTCGTCGAAATCGTTAAGCCGAATTTCCAAATCACAAAAATCCTGTATGGATATGAACCTTTTAGCAGGGCAAATCTTCAAAATGAAATTGGAACGCCAGTGTCCACTTTTGATTTGACGATCAACTAAACATAAGACGATCAACTAAATAGAAATAAATTGACAAAAAAACTAGAACAGATGAAACAGACAAGTATAAAAGATACCGCAAATATAATAGACACTGATTACCTGAAAGAACTGGAATCCTTTTATAGTGACCAGCTTCTAAAAGATACAGTGCCCTTTTGGTTTCCACGATCGATTGACCATGAATGTGGCGGTTACCTATTTATGCGTGATCACGATGGGGCTTTGATTGATACAGATAAAGCCGTATGGATACAGGGAAGGGCATGCTGGTTGTTGGCTACACTTTACAATACGGTTGAGCAAAAAGAGGAATGGCTGGAAGGGGCCCGGATAGGCTATGAATTTTTGAAGAAACATTGTTTTGATGCAAACGGCAAAATGTATTTTCATGTAGACCGCATCGGTAACCCAATTCGTATGCGTCGTTATTTCTTTTCGGAGACTTTTGCGGCAATCGCCTTTGCAGCATATGCAAAAGCGACGGGAGATACTGATATTGCTGCGGAAGCACGTGAGCTGTTTGGAATTTGTCTGGCTTATGCACAGGGAGAAAAATTGGTGGAACCAAAATACGAACAGACCAGGCCAATGAAAGGGATCGGTGTGCCGATGATTATGATCAATACAGCACAGCAAATTCGCGAAACAATTGGAGATCCACGCTGTGATTTTGTTATCAGTGATTTTATCGCGCAGATTGAACGTGATTTTGTAAAAGATGACATACGTTGTGTGATGGAACAAGTTGGTCCTGAAGGTGAAATTGTTGATCATATTGACGGGCGCACACTCAATCCCGGACATGCCATAGAAGGAGCTTGGTTTATCTTGCATGAAGCGAAATATCGGGCGAACGATCCGCATCTGATTGACCTGGGCTGTCGTATGCTCGATTATATGTGGGAGCGCGGCTGGGATACAGAATATGGTGGTATACTATATTTTCGAGATGTCTATGGAAAGCCGGTACAAGAATATTGGCAAGATATGAAGTTTTGGTGGCCACAGAATGAAACGATAATAGCAACATTACTCGCTTACCTAATGACGGGAAATGAGAAATATAAAAGTTGGCATCAGCAGATCAATCAGTATGCCTATGATCATTTTCATGATAAAATCAATGGTGAGTGGTATGGGTATTTGCATCGTGATGGGAAGATTGCGCAAACGGCAAAAGGTAATTTATTTAAAGGACCTTTCCATCTCCCTCGTCAAGAGTGGTATTGTATGCAAATACTAAAGGAATTTAACACGATTAAGGGATAACATGATGCGACAAACTGTAGCGACAACTAAGTTCCTCCAAAGGCTGATGATGATTGTCATGATGATCTCTCCGCTATATGGTATGTCCGAAACAAGCAGACCTTTGCTTCCCATGCCGCAGTCTGTTACCTGGAAAACCGGGTATTACCAGGTCAAACATATTGTGTGTGTACGCACCAAAGGAGAAGTGTCAACTACAGATAGACAGACTTTGACAGCAGTGCTAAGCGATTGGGATGTAAGACGGACAGACTTCGATAGCAAAGAAAATATAGCTATAACGATTAGTTGCAATAAAGAAATGAAACTTCCCTCGTCTTCTTTGGAAGGCTATCGCATCGTTATAAATAAAAGGGGAGTAAACATTGAAGCCCGAACGGGGAAAGGGGTTTTCTATGCCCTGCAAACGCTGCGTCAACTGGGAGGCAGCGATGGTAGGTTGCCGTATTGCGACATTACAGATTATCCATCTTTTCGCTGGCGTGGCTACTTGGTAGACGTGGGAAGAAATTTTCAGTCTATACAGGTGCTGAAGGAGCAGATTGATATGATGGCGCGGTATAAACTGAATATTTTTCACTTTCATTTCACTGAGGATATTGCTTGGCGACTGATCAGTAAAAAATACCCCGGTTTGACCGACTCGGCAAATATGGAGCGTTGGAAAGGAAAGTATTATACAGTCGACGATATGCAGCAGCTGATCCGGTATTGTCGTGATCGCCATATTCAGCTCGTACCCGAAATTGATATGCCAGGGCATTCCGCAGCATTTCGCCGTTATTTTAAAACGGATATGCAGAGCGATAGCGGCATAGCGATCATCAAAGAACTGCTGAAGGAATTTGCGACCACCTATCCCGGGCTACCTTATCTGCATATTGGGGGGGACGAGGTGAAGATTCACAATCAAGCATTTTTGCCGATGATGACAAGATGGACCGAAAACTTAGGTCTAAAAACCATCGGTTGGGAGCCTGGGGGGAATTTGCAGCCACACACAATCCGTCAGCTTTGGATGGGGGGACCACAGGCCATTACCAATGACTCTCCTTTTGAAGTGATCGACTCAAAGCATTTGTATATCAATCATATGGATCCTTTGGAGACCGTGACTACCTTGTTTTATCGACAGTTAGGAGGACAGTCCTCAGAAAATGAAAAGTTAATGGGTGCGACCTTATGTTCCTGGCCCGATCGTGCAGTCCATCATGAGCGCGATGTATTCCATCAGAACGCAGTTTACCCGGCTTTGCTAACTTTTGCGGAACGAAGCTGGCGAGGAGGAGGAGATTTTGAATGGCGGAGTAATATCAAAACGGATGTAAAGGGATTAACGCAATTTGCTGAATTTGAAAAGCGTTTGCTCCAACATAAAAGATTGTATTTTAAAGATCTTATTTTTCCGTATTACGCACAAAGTGGGCAAAAATGGATGTTGTATGGGCCTGTGGAAAATAAAGGTGATCTGAGCATGGTCTTAAAAAATGAAGCGACAGGAAAATTTACCGCTTTAAAAAAGATCGGTGAGTTTTATGGTGGAACTATCGTATTACGCCATTGGTGGGCTGATGTGGTAAAAGGGGCTATTGATCGGCCGCTTGAAAATAGTACCGTATATGCTGTGAGCAAAGTATGGAGTGAAAAAGGGGGAAACCAAAGTTTTTGAATCGGTTTTAACGACCTCTCCCGTTCATATGCCAGTGATTCACCAAATTTGGGGACCTGGGACGATAGAATGAGCAAAATTTGGGTAAATGGGCGTGAAGTGCTTCCACCGAATTGGCAACATGCTGGACAAAAAGGAAATTTGGAGCTACCATTGGTTGATGAAGGTTACAGCTACCGAAGTCCAAGCATTGTTCTGTTGGAGAAAGGCTGGAATACAGTTGTGGTGAAACTTCCTGTGGGAAAATTAAATGGGAAAGATTGGCAAAATCCACTAAAATGGATGTTTACCTGCCTACCGATTGAAAGGGAGTAATAAATAACCGATCGCATTGTATTAACACAGATGAATTTTTTAAATAGAAGTAACAATAAAACTTATATAGATATGAAGAAATTAGGGACAATGTTGGTATTTGCACTGTTGGCAGGAATTTGTCACGCTCAGGAAGTGAATGTATTTGTTTCAGGAGAAGATGGCTATAAAAGCTACCGCATACCTGCTATTGTAAAGGATAAAAGCGGACAGTTAATTGCTTTTGCAGAAGGTAGGGTGGATCATGCTGGCGATTTTGGTAATGTGGATATTGTTTGTAAAACCAGTCAGGATAATGGAAAAACATGGGGCCCATTGCAAGTTGCTGTTGACAATGATAATCTGCAGGTCGGAAATCCAGCTCCGGTAGTGGATCTATTGGATCCGGCATATCCGAAAGGACGCCTGTTTCTTTTTTATAATACGGGTAATAATCATGAGGGAGAAGTCCGCAAAGGAAATGGTTTGCGAGAATGTTGGTCAATTAGTTCGACCGACGGTGGTAAGACCTGGTCTAATCCAGAAAACATAACGCTTGAGACGCATCGTCCCAATCAACCATCCGTAAATGCACAATATATTTTTAAGGAAGACTGGCGGACTTACGCAAATACGCCCGGACATGCTTTACAATTTGATTCTGGTAAGTTTAAAGGACGTATTTATATTCCTGCTAACCATTCTGAAGGAAATCCGAAAGAAAATGGCAAAGATTATTTTGCACATTCATACTACTCGGACGATCATGGAAAGACATTCAAGATAGGGGAAAGTGTGAAATTTGAAGGGTCAAATGAGACAATGGCCGCGCAGATATCGCATACAGGGCTGTATATGAATTCCCGTAATCAGCAAGGTAATGTCAAATCGAGGATTGTGTCTTATTCAAATGATGGTGGGGTTACTTGGGATACAACCTATTATGATAAAAACTTACCCGATCCGGTCAACCAGGGTTCAGTGCTTTCCTGGCAAAAGAAAGGAAAATATGTATTGGCTGTGTGTAATGCTGCATCAACCAATAGAAGAAACAATCTAACCGTTCGATTAAGTAATGATCAGGGCAAAACATGGTATTTTAATCAGGTAGTTGCTAAAGCGCCGGAGGGTGTGAAAGGGGATTATGCTGCTTATTCCGATTTAGTACTTTTAAATAAAAATAATCTCGGCGTTTTATTTGAAAAAGAAAATTACAGCAAAATTGTCTTTTTGCCCGTAAATTTTAAATGATCGGGCACATCGTATTATCGAAATAATCCGCATTTTCTTTCATTTCTTCCTTTTGGTTAAAACAGGAAGGAATGAAAGAAAAAAATGAATCTTCGATTATTATCCAGCTTGCTCCACAAGCTGTTAAATAACGATATAAACTTAAATAAAACCAATAATCCAAAACTAAATGAGAAAAACCAAATTTTGGCTGGTGTTGAGCCTAATCGCAACCAGCCTGTCTATTTTTGCCTGCAAAAAAGACTCGACAACAACAAAAACTCCGATTTCGGAAGTAAGCAAGGCGAAGGCCTCGACTAAGCTATTAAATGCGACTACTGTAGCGACAACAGATTACGAATTGATCTGGTCGGATGAGTTTAATAGTAGTGGGGGATTTGATTCCACAAAATGGTCTTATGCTGATAGGGGCACTGTCGCATGGAATAAGTATATGACCTCCTTGCCGGCTTATGCATCCCAAGATGGGAGCAATCTCGTATTGCGTATGGATAATGCTGTTGTGGCCGGAGATCCTGTTGCCTATCATGCAGGAGGAGTTAAATCGATGGGAAAATTTAGTATGACTTATGGAAAAGTTGAAGTGAGGGCTAAATTTACACAAGGAAGAGGTTCATGGCCTGCTATTTGGATGATGCCCGAACCAGCTACAGCGTACGGCGGCTGGCCTAGCTGTGGTGAAATTGACATTATGGAGCATGTCAACAACGAAAGTGTGATGTACCATACGATCCATAATGGCTCAGTTACCAATGCAAATGGTGGGAGCACAGCATCGAAATCTGCTACCTATAATACGACAGATTACAACTTATATACAATGATCTGGAGTCCAAACGACATTCGATTTTACGTCAACAATGTATTGCAGTATACCTACGCAAGAGTTTCCGGTGGGGGAACGCAGCAGTGGCCATTTGACGTCCCTTTTTATCTGATTCTAAATCAGGCCGGTGGAGCTGGATGGCCAGGGGCGATCACAAATGCTGACTTGCCCTTTAATATGCAGGTAGATTATGTACGTGTGTATAAACTGCCTTTATTTAGTAATGGCGATTTCGAAAGTGGTGTCATCTATCCATGGACAACATGGGGCGGTGGTTCATCGGTCGTTTCTACTGATGCCCGGACAGGAACCAAATGCATCCGCGAAACAGGCGGAGAGACATCCATTGAACAATACCTGACCGGTTTAACGCCGAATACCACCTATCGGTTCGGTGGCTACGCCAAAGTGTCTGCAGCTGGCCAGTCGGTCAGTATCGGTGTCAAAAATTATGGGGGAACTGCTGTTGATGCGACTATAGGTACAACCAGCTACTCCAATAATTCGGTTACTTTTAGAACTGGAACCAATAATACCACTGCTACGGTCTATTTCTATAAACCATTGAGCGGTACGGTGTATGGTGATGATTTCTATTTGGGAAAATTGTAAAACACCGTAGTTGAAAGAGCAGCGGTTGAACTAAACCGCTGCTCTTTTAGCGATACTGCGTGATGACGGGGCATCGGTCCTCAGTGAGGATGTCGATATCACTACCGAAGGAAAAATGGAAGATAGTGCCGAATAAAGGCCATGAATCTTCGCTTTAATATTTAAGCGCAGTGTCTCCTTATTTCTTCAAAATAAGAGTATGTCCATTTTGATAGAGTGTCATTTTATTTTCACTACGTTCGAAAACTATTTTTACACCAAATTGTGGTTGGACCAGCGTGTTTCTATCCTTGGGTTTCAGCTGAAATGAAGGTTGACCAACGACCTGTCCAAACACCTTGTTACCCTCTCTCGTAATATTTATCTGAATAGGAGGTTGCTCGCTTTTGTATTCGCCGACGAGACTTAAAATTTCTTCCTCTGTCAATTGTATTTCCGTAAGATCAGGAAGTGGAAAAGGTTTTTTATAAAGCTCGCCAAGGCTGAATTTTAGAATTTCATTATTATTATAATTGTTGGCATTACTAATAAGTGCGACGTTATAATTGCCGTCATCAAAATGACCAGCTACTGAGGAGTATCCATCTATACCACCTGTGTGGCCAAAGCCTATATGTTCATAGAATGGCAATTGGAATAAACCCAGTCCATAGCCCTGATCTATTTTTTTCATCTCTTCCAGGCTTGCAGCATTGATTATTTTATGGCTAAATAAACCATTGAAAAATTTGCCTAGATCTGCCGGAGTTGACCAAACGGCTCCGGCTCCAAGCGGAACAGAATTGTCCGTGTGTGGTTCAAGGGTCCATTCGTGAGTGAATCGATAAGATTCGCTAACATCCCTGCTGTTATTTTGTGGACGGCCAAAGGTTGTCTCTTGCAAGTTTAATGGCTTACAGATGTATTCTTTCAATAAAAAAGCATAGTCTTTTTTCCAAACTTTGTCTAAGATATAGGTAAGTAGGATGTAGTTTGAATTACTATATGCATGTTTACTGCTGGGAGCAAAGTCGGCTCCGCCTTTGACGATACGTTCAACAAGTTCTTTCTCTGTCTGTGGTTTAGTATTCCATGTCAAATAATCGTTGTCATCCGTGATATTGTGTAATCCGCTGCTATGATTTAACAATTGGCGAACGGTGATTTTTCCAGCGTCTGGAATATCTTTAAAGAATGCAGATATTGGTTCGTCTAACTTCAGTTTTCCGAGCTCAACTGTTTTTAGTACAAGTGTTGCTGTGAAAGTTTTGGAGATTGAACCTATTCCATAACGCGTATTTATGTTTGCTTTCTTTTTCTGCGCCAGGTCTGCATATCCAATTGCTTTTTGATAGAGTAATTGATCGCCTTTGCTGATTGCAATACTGCCCATCCAGACATTATTTTTATCCATGACGGCCATCAGGCTGTCCATGCGAACAGGTGTGAATTCCTGGGCTTTGAGAACAGGGCTTGATAGGGTTCCTAAGAGGAACAATAACACTGTGGTTCTTTTCATAATTTATGGGGAATAGATTTTTTGAGTTTCAAAATTAACGTGGAGGAATAGTAAAGTCCACTGATGATAAATAGAAAGGCCGGAATGAAATAATTGCCCAATTGTTCGTAGCGCAGGGCTTCTTCGTGCTGTAAAATAAGTTTGCCGAATATGAAAAACTTGTTGGGCGCATAGAAAAATCCGACTCCCTGAGGATCAATAAACTTGGCCACGACTAGAAAGACGGCGATGAGCATAAGGGTATATATGATATAATAAATCATGTTTACGATCCCTTGTGTGAGCATGATAGGTACCCGTAATAAGGATACGGATTTAAGAGGAGATTCTATTGACGGGGCAATGGACGTTGACAAAATCATTTCCTTGATAAAAGTCTCTGGTAACCCGAGTTTATCTAAGATTTCTTGGAGCTGACTAGGCATGGCGTCATGGATTAACTGTGGGGGAAGCTGCTGTTGCAATGCCTCAAATATGTGGCTATTGATTTCACATAATATATCCTGTCTTTGCTCCAAGGCTAATTTTTTTACAAGAGCCGTTGCTGTTGACATGTAGTCTTGATATAGCCGGGCTGAGGATCTATTTGTAAAGGGTATCTGGTTATAATGCATGCGTCAAAGTGGTTAAATGTTGGTTTAAGCTTGTCCAGTACGTTCTCATCTCTAAGAAAGTACTTTGGCCTTCCTTTGTTATTTTGTAATATTTTCTTGGAATCCCAGTTTCCTGAGGTACCCAGTTCGATTCGACCAGGCCTTCGTTTTTTAAACGGATCAATAAGGGGTATAAAGTTCCTTCAGCAATATCAATGGCCGTTTTCTTCTTGACCTCCTGGATAAGATCGTAGCCATAGTATTCCTGATCATAGGCAAGAATACCTAATACAACAAAAGAAAGACTTCCTTTTTTTAGCTGTGAAATCCATTTGTCAATAAATTCTTTGTTCATGGTAGTAAATATATAACAAAATACATAGTAATACAATGTATTGTTTTAAATTTTTAATATACCTTTTAGTGAAGGAAAGTATCCTAATTAAAAAAAGATGGGGAAGTGGATTTGATGTTACTTCGATTGAGTTTTTTCTAAAAAAAAACACTTGAAGTGGGGAACTTCAAGTGTTTAACCTAACCAATTATTAACCTAAATTTATGAAAAGTATACTTTCTCAAGTATAACAAACTATGTTCAATATCTGTGCCATTCTATTTGTTAGTTTTATAATATTTTTCTTTGTGTTATTTTTGTTACGCATTATCTCCGGATTTGGTTGATGTTATATCTTATTTGGTAATATTTTTATGTTTTTAAAGATATTCAACAGCCTAAAAAAGTGCTGAGTTAATTTTCTATACTATTTTTGACTACTTTAACACTCAAATTGTCCTTTTGTGTATATAAAAGAAAACAGCGGCTGTCCGAAAATAGGGTAATTGTAGTTATGGAGCGTAATATTTGAAGAGGTCTTTCCACTCATCATCCAAATTACCTTTGTATACGTTTTGTTTGGCACGACGATACCAATATTCTGCATTCCATTGATCGCCTTCTTTGCGATGTAAATAAGCATGAACATGTGCTGCGTCAGTTCCGCCCAATTGATCGATCAGGTCATGCGCGGTTTTCCAATTTCCTTTCAGATCATACCAAAGTGACTTTTGTACCGCTGTCCAATGCTGAAGCGGAGCTTCAAGAGATTGAAATTCTTCTATTGTCATATTTTATTCTGTTATTTCTTTGCTCCAGATTTCATAAATATCGTCTCCTTTCGAACTTTTTCCTTTATGATGCCATGCGCCATTCAGGATTTCACCATCAAAGGCGAGTTCTTGCCCAACTCTATTATTGTCTCTCGAAAAGAACTGTATTTTTTCGGAATACCGATTATTAGTGTACTGATAGTCACCTCCGCCTGTACCATAGAAACCTTTTTGAGCAGGATTAATCGCTACCCATTGAAAATATCCATCAACCAATATTTTGATTGTTTTACGATCTGCTTTGGGAATATCTTGCATTTTTCCTTCTTGCTGGCGACCAGTGATCCGCCAAAGTGCGTCAAGGTCTTGTGAAACTTTTTTCTGCTTGATATAGAGATGGTAGCTATTGGCAGTTTTTAGGCGAAGGGAGTCTGCTTCAATCCGATAAGGTAATTGGGTTGTTTTGCCAATTGCCGCCGAATCCTGTGAGTTATACTCGACAGCGATAGTGATCAGATTATGCTGCTTATCAAGTGCGCCGCCCCAGGTATGCTGAAAACGTTTTCTGACGTCATCGTAACTTATAAATGAAATATAATGGTCTTTAACGAGCATTAAATGTTTATTGATGCCATCCTGGTACAGGTAGGCCCCGTCGTGAAGTTGCTGCTGTGCCTGGATTTTAGAAAAATAGATTCCAAAAAACAGAAAGAATAGGAGGGTACAATTTTTCATAACGGGTCTAAACTTGTTTCCCCTAAAGATACAAAATAAAACAGCGACACGAACGACGAACATTGGATTTAATCGAATCAAAAAAAGCTGACCAAGCGATGCCTTGCCTCCAAAAAGTTAGACACTTTTCTTGCCAGTTCAGCGAACGGTCAGCTTTTTTGATTCGGAGCTAAATGTATCTATTTAAATTTACTCGCCAATGCAGCTAGCTTGCTGGCCATATCCGTTTGTGGTTCGGCCTGCTTTTTAAAATCATTTTTTTTGTTTTTGGGTAGCGCCGGCTTCTCATCTGTTTTCATTGACAATGCGATGCGACTACGTTTTTCGTCTACTTCTGTTACCGTTACCATGACGTGTTGCTGTACTTTGACGACTTCATGGGGGTCTGGTATATAGCGATTAGATAATTGGCTTAGGTGTACCAAACCGTCTTGATGTACGCCAATATCAACAAAAGCTCCAAAATTCGTAATATTGGTCACGATTCCGGGCAGTTTCATGCCAACCCGTAAGTCGCCAATGCTGTTGACCCCATCCGTGAATGAAAATGCTTCGAATTTTTCCCTTGGATCTAATCCGGGTTTTGCTAATTCATTTAGAATATCGTTTAATGTTGGTAGTCCTACTTCCTCCGAAATGTAATTTTTTAAGGGAATAGATTTCCTTAAGTCAGCATCTGTCAATAGGTCCTCCACTTTTTTTCCCAAGTCTTTGGCCATTTGTTCCACCAATGCATAACGCTCGGGGTGTACTGCAGAGGAATCCAATGGATTTACCGCATGGCGAATGCGAAGGAATCCCGCTGCTTGTTCAAAAGCTTTATCACCAAGGCGAGGAACTTTTTTCAGTTCACGTCTCGATGCAAAGGGACCATTCTCATTTCTGTATTTGATGATCTGTTGGGCCAAAGATGGACCTAGACCCGAAACATAGGATAAAATTTGCTTGGAAGCAGTATTCAGTTCAACACCGACAGCATTTACACAGCTGATAACAGTGTCGTCCAGAGAAGTTTGGAGTTTATTTTGATCTACGTCATGTTGATATTGTCCGACACCGATCGATTTTGGATCAATCTTAACAAGCTCAGCCAATGGATCCATCAATCGTCTACCAATAGATACTGCACCACGTACCGTAACATCTTGATCTGGAAATTCTTCACGAGCAGTTTCGGAAGCCGAATAAATAGAGGCTCCACTTTCATTGACCATAACGATGGTAACGTTATTTAATCCGAGTTTCCTTACAAATTCTTCCGTTTCGCGACCAGCGGTTCCATTGCCGATTGCGATGGCTTGGATATCGTATTTCGAGACTAAATACTGAATTGTTTTTTTTGCCTCTGCCAGTCCATTGGCACCCGTATGTGGAAAGATAGCCGTATTTTCTTTGAGCTGTCCCTGTTCATCCAGAACAACCGTTTTACAGCCTGTACGAAATCCGGGGTCGATCGCAAGCAGCCTTTTCTGCCCTAGTGGAGCGGCTAGAAGTAATTGGCGAACATTGTCGGCAAAAACTTTGATGGCCTCTTCATCGGCTTTTTGACGTGTCAATACACGAATTTCAGTCTCCATGGAAGGTTTTAACAGACGCTTGTAGCTATCGACCAAGGCGAGTTTTACCTGAGCTGCGGCATCGTTGGCACCCTTAACATAGATGGATTCGATACGGGGTAGAATTTCTTCTTCATTGATCGCTATATCTAAGTAGAGCAGCTCTTCTTTTTCCCCGCGGCGCATGGCCAGCACACGATGGGAAGGTGCATCCTTCAAAGATTCAGACCATTCGTAATAATCTTTATATTTTAGGGCAGCTTCTTCTTTTCCAGGAACTACTTTTGAAACAAATGCGCTTTTTTCGAGGAATATCGCTCTCGATTTGGCTCTCACTGTCGCATCTTCGGCAATGACCTCTGCAATGATATCGCGGGCACCTGCTAGTGCCTCCTCTGTATTTTTTACGCCTTTTTCTTCATCAATTAGACTGTCGGCAAGGGCGAGGAAATCGCCCGTTTCTTGCGCCAAAATAAGGTCCGCTAAAGGTTGCAGACCTTTTTCTCGTGCCACACTTGCGCGAGTTTTACGCTTAGGTTTGTAAGGCAGATAGATATCTTCAAGACTGGCCATGGTTTCGGCATTCAAAAGCTGCTGTTCAAGCTCCGCTGTCAATTTCCCCTGATCGTTGATAGATTTAAGAACAGCTTCTTTACGTTTATCTAAATCGCGCAGCTGCTGGAAACGATCTCTGATATTGGTGATTTGAACTTCGTCCAAACTACCAGTCATTTCCTTACGGTAGCGTGAGATAAACGGAACGGTAGCGCCTTCGTCTAATAGTGCTATAGTCGTGCGAACCTGTTTTTCGCTAATAGAAAGCTCGTTAGCAATAGTAATTTCGTGTGTTGATAAGCTCATTGTCGGTTTAATCTTAAAAAGTAGAGCTGTTGAATCACCATTCAACAGCTCTAAGTATATCTAATTATAAACTAAAGTAGTAAAATTAAGCAGGTTTATTGGTATTGTCTTGCTCAGGAACTTTTTTATCTTCTACCTCGTTGTTTTTAGTTTCAGCAAAATGATCGTTATACCCGTACGTGATGTGGGATGGCTCTTCGCCGTAATCGGGTTGTTTATGCGGATTATGTTCGACGACACCGGCAGGTGTTGTGAATTCATATTTTTTCTTAGGCTGCTCTGTTTCTGAACCTTCTACGGTTTCCTGCGGCTTAGCCTCTTCTTCGTGTGCTGCTTGAGCCTTCTCCTCAGCTAAACGCACATCATTAGGAACAGCTTCTTCTTTTACTTCTGTTTTAACGTCTATGTCTTTCTCGAAATTATTGATTTGATCTGAAATTTCACGTTTGATACCTTCTGATGCATCTTTGAACTCACGTATTCCTCTTCCTAAACCTCTCGCCAATTCAGGAAGTTTTTTGCCTCCAAAAAGTAACAAGATTGCAAACACAATTAAGATCATCTCTTGTGTTCCGATGTTTAGAAATGCTATTACTGGATTGTACATACTCTTTTTCCTCTTCTTTTGATTACTAACTAGATGCTAAGGTACATTTATATTTCTATAGTTCTTAGACCCAAAAGTAAATTTAAGATAATTTTAAGGTATTTGAAACATAAAAATTACTTAACAAAGTGCGGTTATTTGATGGGTGTAAATTGTTATATTTTTGCTAAATATTTTTTAATATGACGATAGGGTAGCAATATCTTCGTATTTTTGTGGCTATTTTTTTAGGGAAATCGATTATGTTGGGAAAATTTAAAACATTTAAACCGTATTACAAAAGTACGATGGTATTGGCGGGGCCAGTGGTGATCTCACAATTGGGACATACACTGGTGCATACCGCAGATAGTGTAATTGTTGGACATTTTGCAGGAACCATTCCATTGGCCGCAGTTTCGTTGGTACATGCTGTTTTTATGGTTGTTATGGTCATCGGCTTGGGAATTGCTTATGGCATCACACCGTTGATTGCGCAGGAGAATGGCCGTGATAATAAAAAAGAATGTGCCATATTGTTGTCCAATAGCTTTTGGTTAAATATTATCGCAGGACTCTTGTTGTTCGCTTTAGTTTATTTTGGTTCGATGTTGGCTATCGATCACCTCAACCAAGATCCGGCCGTGGTAAAGGAGGCAAAGCCTTATTTACTTATTCTGAGTTTATCGATGCTTCCGTTGATGGTGTTTAGCACATTTAAGCAATTTGCCGAAGGCTTGGGCTTTACAAAGCAAGCCATGAATGTGACTATTTGGGGGAATGTACTGAACATTATTTTGGCGATCGTCTTTGTTAAAGGGATGTTTGGCATTAGCCCTATGGGGGTCAAGGGAGTCGGATACAGTACATTGATCGACCGGGTGTTAATGATGTCTGTGATGATGACCTATGTATTGCGATCGCAGAAATTTAAAGGATATATTCAATACTTTAAGGTGACATTGGTAGATCGGCAACGATTGCTTAAGATCGTGCGGATCGGGGCACCCGTGGCTATGCAATATGTATTTGAAATTGGGGCTTTTGCAGGGGCCTCCCTATTAGCCGGTACGATAAGTGCTACAGCGCAAGCTTCTCATCAAGTAGCCATCCAGCTGGCCGCGATGACGTATATGATGGCGAGTGGTATCGCTGCTGCTGCAACAATCAAGGTGGGTAATAGTTATGGTAATAGAAACCTTTTTCGCCTCGAACGATTTGCCATCACTTCGTATCAATTGGTGTTGATCTTTATGGTGATTACAGCGTCTTTGTTCGCGTTGTTGAATAATTATTTACCTTATATCTTTACCTCAGATCATGCTGTGGTGATTATTGCTTCCCAGCTGTTGATTATTGCGGGACTTTTCCAATTGTTTGATGGTACGCAAGTTGTCGGTCTGGGGGTGTTACGTGGTATGGGGGATGTGAATATTCCAACCATTATCACATTTATTGCTTATTGGATTATAGGGCTACCAAGCGGCTACCTCATGGGAGTGGTATTTAACTGGGGTATCAAGGGGATTTGGTATGGGCTGACATTAGGCTTGTTAACCTCTTCGCTTTTACTTTATCTGCGGTTTCAATTGGTGATCAAGAAGAAGAAAATACAATTCGAACAAAGTATGTTTAAGTAACAAAAAATATATTTTAAATAATAAAAATGCCCCAAATAAGTGTCTAACTTTTTGGGGCATGTCTATTAAGAGCCTTTTTTATTTATCAATTTTGATGGCTAGATTACTCTATTGCTATCCCAATTTTCCAGGTAGTCCGCCACACGTTTTAAGAAGGTACCTCCGAGGGCACCATCGATTGCACGGTGGTCGTAAGAAATTGAAAGATACATCATATGTCTAATACCAATCATATCACCATACTCTGTTTCTATGACTGCTGGTTTTTTCGTAATTGTACCTACAGCCAAGATTGCAGCTTGCGGTTGGTTAATGATAGGAGTTCCCATAATATTGCCAAAAGCGCCGATATTGGTGAATGTAAATGTGCCATCTTGTGTGTCGTCAGGTTTTAATTTATTTGCCCGTGACCGTTGTGCGAGGTCGTTGACACTTTTACTTAAGCCTACTAAGCTTAATTGATCTGCATTTTTGATAACAGGAACGATGAGATTGCCATTAGGCAATGCTGCCGCCATACCAATATTGATGTTTTTCTTCTTGATGATATTGTAACCGTCGATCGAGATATTGACCAATGGAAAATCTTTGAGCGCCTTGCTAATCGCCTCGATAAACAAAGGGGTGAACGTAATGTTTTCTCCCTCGCGTTTTTTATAGGCATCTTTAACTTTATTGCGCCACAAAACTAAATTGGTTACATCTGCCTCAACAAAAGAACATACATGGGGAGAGGTTTGTACACTTTTGACCATATGGTCTGCAATCAACCTTCGCATGCGGTCCATTTCAATGATTTCATCACTGCCATTGGCCACAGTGTGAACATGCGATGGAGCTGTGGAGATTATTTTCGGAGATTCAGTAGCCGTGCTCGTGTGCTCTGCCGGAATAGACTTTGGTGTTTTTGCCGATGAATCTCGATGTGTTACATACGTTAAAATATCTTCCTTTGTCACTCTTCCCTCTGCTCCAGTACCCTGGATACGGTCAAGTTCATCTTGGGACAATCCTTCGTGACGTGCGATATTCTTTACTAAAGGTGAATAGAAACGAAGGGTATTCTCGTAGGGAGAAGACGAAATTTCAGCCGCTACATTTGGCAGCTGGTCTACACCAGGGATATTCGACGCTATGATCTCTTCGGGAATTGTCGCTGAAGGAGCTGTATTTTCTTGTGCTTGAATCGCAGGTTCTTCATTTTCGCCCTCAATTTCTATAATTGCAACGACTTCACCGACTTGGACAGTCTGGTCTACGGTATAGCAATGCTCTTTTAAAACACCTTTTACAGGGGAAGGTACCTCTGAATCAACTTTGTCCGTTGCGATTTCCAATAAAGTGTCATCTTCATCAATCAGGTCACCAGGTTGTTTTAACCATTTTGTGATTGTTGCCTCGGATACACTTTCTCCCATTTTTGGGAGCAAGAGTTTATATAAAGCCATATTTTTTAGCAGTCTCGTTATAGAAAAACGAAGTTAAATAAATTGTGGTTTACTTTCAACAATTTAAAATATTATTCCTTAAATAACGTATTTTTTGAAATATTATTTTACTTTATTGTGTGTCTTGTTCTTTTTCTTTTACAAGCAACTTCCACAAAAGTAATAAAGCATTCATACGGGTACGTTCGATGTTGATCAGTCTTTCGTTATTAAACTGAAACTTCTTGGTTAAAACTTCTTTTTTTCCCGCAACAGCTACCCAGATAGTGCCAACTGGTTTCTCAATTGTTCCACCACCTGGCCCCGCTATCCCAGTTGTCGCAATTGCATAATCCGACGAAAATGCCTTTTTTGAACCGGAAGCCATTTCAATAGCAGTCTGCTCACTTACTGCGCCATATTGGATCAGTGTTTCTTCTTTGACGTTCAACAATTGTTGTTTTAAAGCGTTGGAGTAGGGGATAGTACCACCAAGGAATATAGCGCTGCTTCCTGCTACTGCGGTTATTGAAGCGGCAAGGCTACCACCTGTACAGCTTTCTGCGGTAGTCAATGTAGCACCTCGGCGGCTAAGCTCTTTAATTAAATAAGGTTCGATGCTGGTATCATAATCTGCAATGACATATTGTTGTAAACGATGGAGTAGCTTTGTTTTAAAAAGGGCAACCTGGAGCATAATGTCAGATTTATTCCTGCTTTTACCAGAAAGTCTCAATCGGATAAAGGCCAAGGTTGGTAGATAGGCCAATTTTATGCTTGACGGAAGTTCTGATTCGATATCCTTTATTTCTTCTGCCAAATAAGATTCTCCGATTCCGCCGACCAAAATTGTCTCATGACAGATAAATAAGTCAGGATCCTGTTTGGCTAATAAGGGCAGCACATGTTTTTCCATCAGAAATTTCATCTCAAATGGCACTCCAGGCATAAAAATAAACTTCTTTTGGTTCTGGTGTACCAGCATGCCGGGTGCAGTGCCATAGTCGTTAAATAGGACTTCACAATTTGCCAAAACATCGGCCTGCTGCAGATTGATGTCGAGCATTTTTAGATTGCGCGATTCAAATATGTTGGTCACGTGCCGAAGTACATGCTCATCCCGTATCAAGGTGGTTCCAAAATACGCTGCAGCAGTTTTTTTTGTCACATCATCTTTCGTCGGGCCCAGACCTCCGGTGATTAAAATAAGATCTGCTCGAGCTGAGGCCTCTTTCAATGTCGTTGAAATAGCCTCTTCAGTATCAGGGATCGATGTCATTTGAACGATATCGACTTCGAATTGGAGCAGTTGCTTGGCAATCCAGCCTGAATTGGTATCAATGATCTGCCCGATGAGGATCTCATCGCCTATGGTAATAATCTCTGCTTTCATCTTTAAAATAATTATGCAACCACCTCCCTACTTTGAAAAATGCATCTGTGGGGGATAGTGTTGAATTTTCTTAATCTTTTGGTGTTAAAATGTCCATGCGCTAGCGCCTAAAAAATGAAAATTCAATACCAGAAGATTCAGGATATAAACTTACATAAAATTGCGGCTCAACGAAATGGTAAAAATGTATTTGATGGAAGAAGTTTTTTGAAAAAAAACTGATGGTTCTGCTGACCAATACAAGTACGGCATTTCAAAAAAAAAGCAGTTATTTTAAAAATAACTGCCTCCTGAACTGGCTCTTTTTGTGAGCTTAAGATCTTGTAAGATCGATGCCTTTGCGCGAATGGTGACATTATAGCTTCGGAACCGCCCAAAAGGCATCCAGCCAAATGACATATCCCAACAATGCAGATCTCGATAGATATTGAAAGAGGTCATGACCACTTCCTTCTGTTTGAAATCGTATCCCGATTGAAAGGTGACTTTCCATTTGGGCGTAACACTGAAATCACCATGCAAGTTCAAGGTGCTCGTGATTTGACTCTCCATTTTTCGCGTGCTGGAGTTGAACGATTTGGATGTATTGAAACTGAACGATGCCGCAAGGTTCCATGGGATATTAAAGTCCACAAATGCGTTTGGATCTGAGCTGATTCGAGCCAAGGCCTGTGCTTGCTCAGGAGTCATACCTGCTCCAGACATTTCTTTTCTTAAAGAATCGATATTGTTATTACGTGATTTCGCAGCCTTAGGATTCAGACTATAGTCAAAGGAAAGACCAAAGTTTGTCAGACGAGCAAGGCTACCGTCTTTAATGGCATAGCGATTGACGCGGACACCATTTTCATTCACCGAATAGGGATCAAATGTACCGTTGAAGTTTACATTCATCTTTTGGTCGAAAAAAGCTGTACGGCCAGAGAAAGTAATTGGGGACAACTTTAGCGAGTCGGCAACAAAGTTGTAATTTCCGCTGAAAGTCAGACCCTGAAGAATTGGGATTTTCTTTAAGCCACCATCTGTGGTGTCGGATTTACTTTTGACCTTTGCTTCGATATTATTGTCAATGGAAAAACCTATCCCTGCAGATTTTCCTGCAGAAGGAGATCCGTAGACACCCTGACTAAAGATTGAGTATACATTTCTGTTTCCATATTGATCGTTATAATGCTGATAGAAACCATATCTTGGATCCGAAAAATCGGGTCTATAGTTCAGGTTGATCGACGGTGTAACGACGTGTCTGAGCTCCTGAAGCTTACCGATTTTCGGATAGTAATGTCCATAAACCTTGGTCGAAAGTCCGGTCGAAACAGAGTAATCGTATGCACGATTGAATCCCTGAACGGTATCGATACGTTGTTTATAGCCTGCTGCAGTATTGTCGATGCTTTGTCGTGTACTTTGTAAATACCAACGCTCGGTATAATTTACACTGGTATTGAACTGAAAATATTTAAAAGCATTGAGTGATAAACTGATTGGAATATTATGTTGGAAACCATTTTGGAATTTTTTGAAGCCTCCTGGTTTAAATAACAATGTATCAATGGTACTTACCGAGTTTTGTGCTTGGAAACTATAACCGACATTGATGCGTTGATACCATTTTTGTTCACCGACACGGTCTTTGCTGTCAAATGGATTGAAAGAGGATACGTTTAAGCTGATATTTGGTAAACTCATCTGTATACTCCGCGTAGCCATATCCTGATTATGCGTTAAGCTGGCCGTGAGGTTTACCTTGCCATCGGCAAATACTTTTCCATAACTGATGGACGAGCCCATACGGTTACGTGCAAGATTTTCATAGGTGTTTTGTGTACTTCCGGTTCCGGTATTTTGAAAGAAAGAACTTGTACCAAAGTTAACACTGGCAGAGAAAGATGTTCCTGGATTGGCTTCCTGGCGTTGGGTATGGTTCCAGGTGACATTAAAATCCTTATTGGAGCCATAATTAGATGTTCCTTCAATACCCGTTTTGGTATTAGCATAACGGATATTAAAACCACCGTTAAATTTATAGTTGACGGTATAGCGCGTATTGATGGACGCTTCCCATGAACCTTTTGAATACAAGGAACCTCTAATCTCACTGTCCCAGTAATCGTTGAAGGCCAAATACCAACCGATATCCCGCATCGAGAATCCTCTGGTATAATCTTCCCCAAAAGATGGGAAGAGAAATCCAGATGCTCTTTTATCTGGTTTTGGGAAAAACGCAAATGGAAATGCCACCGGCATAGGTACACCCATCACCACAAGGTAAGCCGGACCAGAAATAATCTGATTTTTAGTGACAATTCCTTTGGTGATATGAATACCAAAATGGGTATGCGGATAGGGTAGATTACAGGTACTATATAATCCCTTGTATATCGACATTTCGTCGTAGATATTCTTTCGCACAATATTGGCCTGGATAAATCCACCATCAACTTCGGTCATAATACCGTAGGTATTTCCCTCTTGTTTTTCGTAATCGTAATAGAGTGAGTCTACTGTTTTCGGTGATTCACCATTTCCCATGATGACGATCGGACGCCCCACATATTTCCCCGTTTTGTCATAGATCCCCGAAGCAAAAATCTTTTTCTTGTTTCGGTCAAGACGGATATAATCGGCAGAAAGTTCAAAATCTTGGTATTTTACCTTTGCTCCGCGATAAAGGTGACTTATATTCTTGGCAACTTCAGATTTCTGCGAGTCAACCGCAATAATACTCACTTCGGCCTGCAAACCACTTCCTTTTTTCTTGGTCGTATCGCTTACAGATTTGGTCGTATCTGCAGTTTTGGATTTACTCGTATCTTGCGATTTATTGGTCGCCGAAATAGGATCTTTACCTTGAAGTCCGTTCTGTTTTAAAGGAATATTACTTTGAGCAAAGCTAGAATTGCTCATTGCAAGAATGATAAATAGTGTTAAAATGTTGATTAACGACTTCAAAATTAAAGACAAATGTTATTTTTGTGAAATAATGTTAAACTTCGAGAGACAAAATTAGTCAAAAAAGCAATAGAAAATATGTTAAATATCGTTATCTATTAAAGAAATAATATAGACTCATTTTGATTCGTTTATAGTAGAGCAAATAATTATTCAATGAAATCAGATTTAAGAATTAGAAAATGGTGTAGCGTTGTGTTTGCTACTTTGGGATTTTTTTTATTGAATTCTTTCAAATTAAACAATGGGCAAGGGTTGCCTCCGGACTACCAAATAAGAACGATTGTAATTGATGCTGGCCATGGTGGTAAAGATACAGGGGCGGCCGGACGGCGATCGTTGGAGAAAAATGTAGCCCTTGAAGTTGCGTTGAAATTGGGAAAGCAGATTCAGAAGGATATCCCAGGTATCAAGATCATCTACACAAGAACGACCGACGAATTTGTTGAGCTTTACAAACGTATTCGTTTGGCGAATGCCAATAAAGCAGATTTATTTATTTCAATACACTGCAATTCCAGTGGTGCTAGTGCACATGGTACCGAAACTTTGGTCTCTGGTTCGCATCGTTTGGGACAGCAAGATGCTGCCGTTCGCGAAAATGCTTCCTTGTTATTGGAATCAAACTATAAAGAAAATTATCAGGGATTTGATCCAAAAGACCCTGAAAGTGCGATCATCTTCTCCTTGATGAAAAACCGATTCCGCGAAAAAAGTATTCGTCTGGCACAGATGATCGAAGGTGAGTATGTGAAAGCAGGCCGATATAGCAGAGGGTTCTGGGAGAAAGGATTAGCTGTGCTGGCGGAAGCAGGGATGCCTGCCGTGCTGACAGAAATTGGCTTTATTAGTAATAGAGAAGAAGAGAGCTACCTATTGTCTGATGAAGGACAACAGGAGATTGTTGATAATTTGGTTTCGGCTCTGAAAATTTATAAAAATTCTGTAGAACGCTAAACAGATTTGCTTTTATGCTGTTTTAAACTTAAATTAATGATCATTACTAAATAGATTATTTGTGAAAATTTCAAACGAGACAAAAGTCGGCATATTAGCAACAGTTGCAATAGTTTTATTATTTATTGGATATAGCTTTCTAAAAGGAAATGATGTTTTTAGCAGCGATAATACTTTTTACACGACCTATACGGCTGTAGATGGCCTAACTCCCTCCAAGCCTGTCCTGGTCAATGGCTATCAGATTGGGCGTGTTTCAAAAATGATTTTACAGGCAGATGGGAAGATCAAAACCGAGTTTAAGATCCATTCTCATTACGATATACCAAAAAATACAGTAGCGAGAATTTCAAGCACAGATTTGTTGGGAAGTAAGGCTATTGTTTTCGAAATGGGCAACAGTAAGGAATTGGCAAAGGATGGCGATTTTTTAACTTCAGGTGTTCAACCGAATATTATGGATAAGGTTGAACCCATTCAAAAACGGATCGAAACAATTACCATTAAACTGGATTCAACGCTATCGGTCGTCAATACTGTCTTAGACAAACAGTTTCAGGACGACTTTAAAAGAAGCATTCATAGTATTTCCACTTCTTTAAAAAATGTGGAAGGCATCACCAAAGATGTCGAAGGTCTGGTCGGGGATGAAAAGGGAAGACTGAATAGAATCATGGCTAATCTAGAATCAATCACTTCCAATTTTTCACAAAATGGCGAGAAAATCAATGCGATTATGTCTAATCTGAATAATATTACCGATAAGGCTGCCCGATTGGATTTTGAACACACCATGAACAAAGTAAATGCTGCAGTGAATGATTTTCAGGAGATCACAGGAAAAATTAATAGTGGTAAGGGATCTATCGGTTTATTGCTCAATGATGAAGCTTTATACAATAACCTCAATAATGCTTCAAAGGAAATGGATAATTTGATGAAGGACGTTAAAGAGAAGCCTGGGAAATATATCAAACTTTCCATCTTTGGAAAAAAAGGTGAAAAGTAGATTTAAGAGATCAAATCAGATAATATACATGAAAAGCCTGCCTACAGCAGGCTTTTTTGTTTTCATAAGATAACCTTTGGACGTTGGAGTTTGTCGACGATCCAATACCCTAAATTTGCTCCCTTGGTTTATGCTTAACCAACCAGTGTTTTCTTGTACCCAAGCTTATACGATGTTCTAAATTAGCACCGCTTTAACGACCTCTTTGCAGGGTATTAACACCGGGTTAATAGGGGTAGACCCCTGTTGACCCCCTGTTATACCCCTGTTAACCCCCTGTAAAACCCCAGTTAAATGCGAAGTTGATGTTAATCAATGGTTAATAAGAGTATGGTATGGTATGGTATGGTATGGTATGGTATGGTATGGTATGGTATGGTATGGTATGGTATGGTATGGTATGGTATGGTATGGTATGGTCAGTATTGAATTGAAATAGAAACGCCACTCATCGAGTGGCGTTTCCTGCTAAATTCAGCACTTTATGAGCGACTTTATTAGTCGCGAAAGTAGATGATCATCCGATCCGGTGTCACCGTACTTTCTATAAGGTTTCTTTAAGCCAGGTAAAGAATTCTCTTTGCCAAACTTGTGCGTTTTGTCCGGACAGCACCCAGTGATTTTCATCCGGTAGATACACCAGACGGCTCTTAATTTTTTTGAGCTGAGCCAACTGGAATGCTGCCAGTCCTTGTCCGATTGGAACACGATAATCTCTTCCACCCTGAAAGATCAAAATTGGTGTGTGCCAATTATTTGCTTTTTCAATCGGGTTGAATGCGGTATAGGATTGCTCATTTTTGCTATCCCAGTATGCTCCGCCCAGTTCGTGGTTGGCGAAAAAGAGTTCTTCTGTGGTACCATACCAGCTTCTCATGTCGAATAAGCCATTGTGCGCAATGAACGTTTTGAAACGGTTTTGATGCACGCCAGCTAGTTGATAAACAGAGTATCCACCATAACTAGCTCCAATCGCCGCGCGGCGTGTTGTATCTACATAAGACTCTTTGGAGATATCGTCTATGGCTGCCAAGTAATCCCGGATTGGCTGACCGCCCCAGTCTTGGGAAATAGCTTCATTCCATTTTACCCCCCAGCCAGGCATACCCCTACGGTTTGGAGCGATGACAATATAACCTTGTGATGCAATCAATTGTAAATTCCAACGGAACGAGTAAAATTGCGTCAGTGCGGATTGAGGGCCGCCTTCACAGTAAAGTATGGTTGGATATTTTTTTGCAGGGTCAAAATTTGGCGGATAGATTACCCATGAAAAAAGATCTGCTCCATCGGATGCTTTTGTGATACGCTTCTCAATTTTGTTTTCGCTGATGCTTGCATATTTTGCATCGTTGACTTTGGTGACCGGAGTTAATGCTTTGGTTTTTAGATCAAAGCTGAAGATTTCTGTAGCCCGGGTAAACTTTGTCGAACTAACGATTAATTTGTCCGCTACTTGGCCTACAATCCCGATGATGTCAAAGTCACCTTCCGAAATTTGATGTATTTTTGGTAAACTTTTAGCTTTGATATTGGTCGGTACTTCAAGTTCAAATAATTGAACGGTACCCTTCGTTGCAGCTGTAAAATAGATTTTTCGATTGTCACTGCTCCAGACAAAACTATTGACCGTACCATCCCAATGTGCTGTTAGATTTAAACGAATTGAGCTGTTTTTGTCAAATAGCATGATGTCATTTTTGTCCGATTCATAACCATCGGTCTTCATACTGAGCCAAGTTAGGCTTTTTCCATCGGGAGAATAGGTTGGGGCTGTATCATACCCATTCATTCCTTCCGTTAGGTTGGAAGTCGTTCCGCTGGCGATATCATAGCGATAAATATCGGTATTGGTACTGATGGCATAGTCTGTTCCGAATTTCTTTTTACAGACATACAGCACGGCTTTGCTATCTGGAGACCAGGCAAAATCTTCGGCGCCACCAAATGGTGCCTGAGGGCTATAGAAGGCTTGGTCCTTCAATAGGTCTACCGGCTCACCAACTTTACCATCAATAAAACTCGCCACAAAAGGATGACTAAACTTACCATCATTGAAGGTATCCCAGTGTCTATAATCTAAGTTATCATAGATATAAGCGTCTGACTTTGGTAGTTCGGGATATTTATCCGTGCTGTGGTATTTTTTTACCAAAACGGGCTGGCTGAAGAGTATTTGCTTACCATCGGGCGAAAATTTGACATTTTCTAAGGCGATATCGCCATTTGTCAATTGAAGTGTTTCTCCCTTAGATAGGTTCTTCTTCCATAACTGCCCCTTTAACAAATAAATTACGTCGCCATTTGGTTCGATCTGAACGACTGTTTCACCGCCTTTTTGATTGGTGAACTGCTGGTTGGTGCCATTGACCAGTGAAATCGTATATAGATTTTTTTCACTTGAATTGCTTTCCAAATTATAATTGGAAACACCATATACCAATGTTTTGCCATCAGCAGAAAGTCCTTCGGCCGAAACACGACCAAGATTCCAAAGTGTACTTGGGTTGATGGGTTGTGGCGATTCCGACACTAATTTAAAATTGCTTTTTCCACCTTTGCTTTCTTGCGCATTGCTGAGGTTACACGCCATAATCGCTAATGTAAGTATTGTAAGTTTTTTCATCTGTTTAAACATATCTATGCCGCTGAAAAATTTCTTCGCAAGTTACAGAATTTGGTCATAAATGCTAAGTCAAGTAAAAAAATAGCCATCTCTTTCATTTAGAAATGGCTTATGGGAATTGTAAATCCCTATTTTTTAAGTAATATCTGAATCAAGACCCAATAAAGTCTCAGATGTTGTCTATTGATCCACATGGCTATTGTCAAATTGATACCAGTTTATTTTTGTTGAAACGCGCATCAAAATCGCCAAAATGATAAAGATGCCAATTGTTCCAGCGATAAGGGAATAATCCCGAAGTTGCATGAGGATATAGATGAAGAGATAAAATAAAGCCAGAATTGAACTCAGCAGCAGCGCCGATTTCTGATCTTTGGTAATTGATTTAATGAAACTGCCAATCAGCATAACTGTAGCCACGGAAGCAGTTAAGTAAGCTAGATTAAATCCAATATGCTCGGATAGTGCGAGTAACAATGTGTAAAAAAGAACCATCGCTGCTCCAATTAGGATATATTGGATGATATGGATCCGTTTTTTCTTGATCACTTCGGTGAATAGAAGGGAAGTAAAGGTCAGAATGATGACTAAAATACCATATTTGGCAACCCGCGTTGTTTTTTGATAGTTGTTGATATCTGGTAAGAAGTTGATTGTAATCATGTCCGTGTTATCCAATAGGTTATTTGCAGAGGCAAGTGTAGTGGTGGCGGTTTGTGCTGCTTTTTGTTCGTTGCCCTCATTTCCATTTTCAAGGTTGTTATCGAACTGATAGATTGGACGGGCATCGCCAGTCCATTGCTGTGGCAGCTTTCTATTGAAAGAAGGGATTTCCCATGAAGCCGAAAAATTGGATGTTTCGGTATTACGTTTGCTCGGTAAAAATGCACCAGTGAAACTTGGATTAGCCCAGTTACCCTTAGCCTGGATATTTGTCTGATCACCAAGTGGGAGGAAATTCAATGATTTGGATCCTTTTAGGTTTAACTTTATCTTGAAACGATTGTCCATTTTCTGCGGATCCAAAGATACCGGACAGACTAAATTTTGAGTGAATAATTTGAGATTATTAAAGTCTGGATCGAAAGTTAACTCGTTACCATCCCAATTCAAGGATGGGCGCTTGCCTAAGCCTTTAAAATCCTGCATACCGAAAATAAGCTTGCTGCCTTTCCAGTCAATTTGCTCATAAGGGATCTCGAGTTTTTCTAGGGATATTTTGTCAAAAGAACCTTCTAATGTGATGTTGCTGTTGTAAACTACCGCATTATAAATACCTCTAGAGAGATGTTGTGGCGTTACATCTGTTGCGATATTGGAAGTTTTGGGTAAGACAAATATCCATTTCAGCTCCTCTCTCAGGTTAGATTTTTCGGCTTTTTCGGCAGAAAGTGGGATAGTCTCGCGATAGGGGATGGCGAGAACAGGGCTTGAAATAACCTGATCCTTTCCCCAATTTAATGTAATTCCATCGGATACTTCCTGTTCGCGGTTTTTCCGCTCTTCAATCAAATCGCTGATTAAGGCTAGTGGAATAAGTAGTATGAGAGAAAGAAAGAAAATGACAAATAGCTTTAGGACAGTAGAATTACTGATTTTCTCAAAAATTGAGGATTGCGCTGTCGGAGATGAATTGTTGTAGTCCATAATTTTAGCGGTTTAAGTTAAGTTGAATGTTTTTGCTGTATAAGGCAATTTGAAGCTCCGTTAATTGCCAATGAAGGATTTCTTTAAATTCTAAATGATGAAAGCTCTGGAGCGATCGCCCCTTTTGAAAATGTTTTTTGTAATAACCGAAGTATTCAGGAAATAAAGTGCCGCCAATAAAAATCATTGCCATGAGATACAGACTCATTTTTCCATTACCAAGCAGAAGGAATTGCATGGCAATTTCATCTTGTATCTCTGTTCCGGTTTCAGTCAGGATATGAAAGACATCGTGATTTTCCAGTTTGGGCATGACATCGAAACCTTTACTTTCATAAAAGAGCCCCAAATTATGGCCGATGCTTCCAATGGGGTAGGTCATGAAATCTGCTTTAGAGATTCCCCAGGCTTTTTTGTTCCATTTAAAGATGTTTGCATATACTTTGGAGGACCAATTGTAGAGGTGCAGCATCAGTTTCAGTCTAATTCCTTTCATTTAATTATGTTTTAAAAGTACTTTGGTTTTCAAAGTAAATAGATAAAAAAATTATTTGTATTGCTGTTTTATTAAATTTTCAAGTGCAATAAGATGGTTTTCAAAGGCTTTAAGTCCTTTTGTTGTTCTTTTGTATCTGGTGTTCGGCTTCCGGTCGACAAAGCTTTTTTCGACAATAATGTATTCCTCTTTTTCCAATGTTTTTAGGTTGGAAGCAAGGTTACCATCGGTTACATCCAACAATTCTTTCAATGAATTAAAATCATATTCTTCATTGGCAGCGAGAACACTCATAATTTGGAGGCGAACTCTGTTTTCAAATATTTTGTCATATAAGGAAAGATCTAATTTCACGATTCGTACTTTTTGTAAACGATAAAACCATAGATGATGTGTAGTACACCAAATCCCAATCCCCATAATAATAACCCGTTGTCCGGGAAACATATACCAATCAAACCCAGGCAGATTTCCAGTATACCCAGGCCTTTTGCTTCAGTAAAGGTATAAATACTACCCGCAGTCAGTGCCAGTCCATAAAAGATCAGCAGCATAGCAGCAATCAGCTGGTAGTAGCCTTGGACAAAAAACAACAAGGATATTATGCCACCCGTTAGTAAGGGGATTGAAACTGCAAATAAAAGAGATTTGCTTGTAATGTTCCAAATCGACTGCTTATTTTTTCTCGCCTTTTTACGTGCCATTAGCCAGCCGGTCACCAGGGATGATAAGAGGACGATCAGCGCAATCATTAAAAACAGTAGGGGCCTATTCAGATTTTTGCCCAATAGCAGAGCGATACTTTCGGGTTGCTGTATAATATAGTATGCCAATAGCGTTCCCAGCAAAGCATAACAGCCCATGAGTACACCTGATAATCCGCTTATTGAAACAAATTTGGACGATTTTTCCATTAATGATCTGATCTGCCCAAGTTCTCTAAATAAATCTTTCTGTTCCATAAAAGTACTTTGATATTCAAAGTAAATGAATAATAATGAATTATGCAAGGGGTTGAGAGAATATTGAAAAAAAATAAAAAAAAGAGTAGAAAATACTTGCAGGATATAGGTTTGGTTTCTATCTTTGTGGCATCAAAAGAAATCCTAATGCGGAAGTGGCGTAATTGGTAGCCGCACCAGACTTAGGATCTGGCGCCGCAAGGCGTGGGGGTTCGAGTCCCTTCTTCCGCACTTGATGTCCTCCCGAACTTAAAACCTCGGGAGGATTTTTTTATGAATGCGATATAGCTAAAAAGAGTATGAATATTTCACACGAGAATGTAGATGCAATCAATGCGGTAGTCAACGTCGCATTAGCACCTGAAGATTATAATCCTCAAGTCGACAAAGAGATTAAAGCGCAAGCTAAAAAAGCAAAATTACCAGGGTTCCGTCCAGGTCAAGTTCCAGTGGGACATATCAGACGTACTTATGGTAAATCTATTTTATTTGATGAGATCAATAAATTAGTGAATGAGAAAATCACCAATTATATTGCTGAAAATAAATTAGAAGTTTTAGGTCAACCACTTCCTTTGGAAGATGATGCACAATACAGCTGGGATTATAAAGACAATTTCAACTTCAAATATGAAATTGGTCTTGCTCCTGCTTTTGAATTACCTTTTACCGCTGAGACTGAATTTACTTCGTACGAAATCAAAGCTGATGAAGAGACATTGGCAGATCGTATTAAGAACTTGCGTCGTAGCTATGGAAAAATGACTAATCCAGAAGTATCTGAAGAAGGTGATGTATTATATGCAACATTGAAGCAAGATAAAGAAGAAGGTCTAGAAAAAACAACTTCTATCCGTACAGATATCGTAGAAGATGCTAAGATCAAAAAATCATTAGTTGGTCTTAAAAAAGACGATGTTGTTAAGATTGATGTTAAAAAAGCATTCAAAACTGAAGATTTAGCACGTATCTTAGGTATCACTGAGGAAGAAGCAACTACTTTAGACGTCACTAAATTTGAATTGACTGTTAAGAATATCAACCGCTTAGAAGAAGCTGATCTTAACCAAGAATTTTTCGATAAATTATTCGCAGAAGGTGAAGTAACAGAAGAAGCTCAATTCACAGAAAAAGTGAAAGAAGAAGTTGAGAATTTATTCAAACAAAATTCAGATCAAAGATTACGTAATGATATGTATACTTTTGGTATGGAGAAGGTTGATGTATCTTTCCCTGAAGAGTTCTTGAAAAGATGGTTGAAAGCAACTAACCCAAGCATTTCTGAAGAAGAATTGAACGAAGGTTTTGCTGATTTCTTGAATAACTTGAAATGGACAATCATCGAAAATCGCGTTGTTACTGAAAATGGTCTTGAAGTTAAATATGATGAAGTTATCAATTTAGCAAAAGAACGTATCTACGCGCAAATTAAGATGTACAACATCAACGAAGAGCCTTCTGATGAGCAGTTGAACCAATTTGCAATTCAATTGTTGCAAGATAGAGAACAAGGTAATCGTTTGTTCGAAGAAGCTAAAGCTTTAAAAGTATTTGATCACTTGAAAGGTTTAGTGAAATTGAATGCTAATGAAATTGAATACAAAGAATTCGAGAAATTAGCATAAGCGATTTTTTAAATAAAAAGAAAGTCCCTCTGATCTATTTGGAGGGACTTTTTTATTTTCAGTGCAGCGAGTCGCGTGGTAGCAGTTTAGACACTATTCGTTTTGTTGTTCAGATCATCCACAGATCACCTTTGTAGGCCGTTATATGGAGCTGAAATACAAAAGTTCTGCTGATGGAATAGAGACGGACTATCAAAATAGGGATAAAGCGTTTGGGATAGGAGTTGGGCTGCTGGAGTTGAAAGAGGTCTGCTTGAGTTAAAATGGTCCGCTTGAGTTGGATGAGGTCTGCTGGAGTTAAAATGGTCCGCTTGAGTTGGATGGGGGCTTCTGGAATTGAAATGGTCTGCTTGAGTTGAACGAGCTCAGCCAGAATGGAAAAAAGACCTGTTGAAATAGCCAAGGGTCTAAACGAAAACGTTAATTGACCTTACTTTTCTTTGTTTCAGTAGGAGCTGTCGTAATCGTCTTCTTGCCAAAAGGGAATAGCCTTTTCAAGAACTCTGAGAAACTGTTGAATTCCTGCCGATAAAGTAATCCGAAAGCACTTATATACTCGCCGTCGTTGGGACTAAGAAGAAAGTTGCGTGTATTTAGGCGATTGGAAGCACGTAGGACCAAACGGCCGTCTTTTCTTAAATAAAACATAGCCTCGGCATCGGTTGAGACCCGATCTGAAAATACATTCAAATCCGTTAGAGCCTGACTTCTACGGTCGGAGATACCGCCTGTCAAAACAAGCCTGTCGTTGAATAGACGCAGTGAGGCAGATGCATCATTTAAAGATTTGATATTAATATCAAAGAAATTGATGTTAAGCGATTGGGCTATGATGTTGTTGATCTGGTTGAACGCTATTTCAGTTCCCGCAGATAACAAGGTATTGTTTACTTCTTTACCGAAGTCTGTTTGTGTACCAGGTGTAAAACTACGTCTCACGATTAGGCTAAGCGCTTGTTGATTGACATTGTTGGCATCTGAAAAGTATCCTTGTAGTTCATCCTTAACCCCGGGGTTTTGTGGAAAGTTGATATCAAACGTGATTTCCGGCTGACTTAACTGCCCTTTTAGGATCATGTCGGCCTGTGCCAATACACGCTCGGGGTTTTCTTCCCGGCCTGCGGCATTGTACAAAGGCGCTAAGCTTGTTCTTTGTTGGTAGATGGCATTGATATTAATATTCGCTTCGGTTGGGTTTCCTGCCCATCGCACGGTACCGCCTTCTTTGAGATCAAAAATCTTGTTGATGTAATCTTGGGCGGTGAAATTGAATTTTCCGCTGTTTATGATAAAATCCCCAAACATTTCAAAATCTCCCAATGAAGATATCCGCATATTGAGATTGCTGTTTCCTCTTCCTGATAATTCGCCCATACTGGAGAATAGATTTATTTCTGCATTCGGGTTGATCAAGAGGTCCATATTCATTGTCAGACCGTTGAAATCTCGTTTTTTTGTGTTTTTTTTCATCTTGGTCGAATCCTTCTCAATAAAGTAGATAAAGTCGGTATCTGAGATCGTACTGGCGCTATTGAAAGGGATATTGATAACAGTATTTTCTTCGGATTTAGCACGGATATTGATATTCATGGCCGAAGTTAGTCCTTTAAACTGGAAGGTTCCCGAAGCGTAAGCGGTTCCGTAGTAGACGTTATTGTCCTTTACCGTGGTATTTAATACCATGAAATTCTTCGTTTCTGCAGTTACATCGATATCGGGATCACTCAATTTGTTGAGATCTACAACGCCATCAATGGTTGCTACATTGTTTTTGGGATCGTATACTTTTAACCCTGTGAGAAAAATTCGGTTATTGGTAACCGCAATTTCGTCGGAAAGGCGGTATGGCGTTTTTAGGTAATTGATGACCATTGAAGCGTTATCCAATTTTCCAGAACCCGTAATTTTAGGATTCAGGATGTCTCCTTCAATAGCAAGATCTGCAGTGACCTTGCCTTGCATATTGGATACTAAGCTTCGTAAAAATGGTTGAAAAACAAATACATCTGTATTTTCCAGTTTAGCTTTCAGATTAAGCTTATTGTTTTCGCTTAGGTGGTTATAGGAACCTTGTAACTGAATTAATTTATTTCCTTCCTCTATCTTGCTGTCTAGTTTAACCAATTGATTTTCGGGATCGTAGTTGGCACTCAGTGCTAATGAGCCGATCGGAATATTGTTATACAGGATAGGAGATGTTTTTATATTGGCGACAATAAAGGGTGCTTTGAATACGGAATTAACTTCAATATTTCCGTTTAAATTTCCGGAGAGATTGATGCCATGGGGCTTGGTAATACCATTTAAGGATGTAAGATTAAAGTCCTGAAATTTGAGATTGATCTGATCACTGACTTCGTTAGACAGGATGCCATCGATGTGGACTTTTTGCTCGTCGTGACTCAGCGTCAGTTTTTCAAAGTACCATTTTCCTTTCGATATTTTCAATTGTGCATCATTATTGACAAGCCATCGCTCTCTATTGATTAAGATATTCGATGGATAGAAATTGATATAGGCAGGTTTGGCATGGGCGAAGCGTATGACGCCATTAAGATCCAGACTATTGCTTGCTTCAAGTTCCGACATTTTGATGTTAAACTGTAAGCTGTCGTTTGCCAAGGTGTTTGAAATATTGACGTTTTTAATATAGGTACTGTCGGTAAAATTTATGCGATCGATGGAGGTCTGCAATTCCATATTCTTCAAATTGGCATTTTGATCGACAATCAGGTGAGTTAGCCGAATGCCGTTGTATTTGAATTCGGGTGCGTAAAAGTTAAAACTAGCCGTTTGTTTTTCACTTTCAAATTTTGCATTGAGCGTTGCACCGCTGTCTAACGCGATGTCCTTTCGAAAGAATGTTGCGATCGGCTTAAAAGAAGTTATATTAATATTCAGGTCAAAGTCCTGGCGATTAAAAATGTTGTTTTCAAACCCGATTGCGGGAGCGTAGCGCATGGCTAAAGCTTTAAAATAAGGAACAATTGTATTGAGGTCTATTCTTCCTTTGAGATCAATGTGTCCGATAGCCGATTGCAAGGTTAGGGAGCGTGCATTTTCATCTCCTTCGGCAAGGAAATTGATGTTGCGGATGACGAATTGGCCCTTAGAGGAAGTGAAATTGACGCTGTCTGATTTAAATTCACCGGTAATATTATTGATGTTGTCCCCAATTAAGCTGGTGTGGAATTTTGTGTTAATAATGTTGATGGAATCCCCCTGAAAGAAGTTGAGTTTTTTTAGATTAGCTTGTTGGATATCAGCATCCAGGTGATAGTTGGGTTTCACAGACCAATCGATATCTGTGGTAAACTGTAGTTTTAAATTTGGATCATATATTTGCCCTGAAGCAAGTATTAACTGTTTATCTGTATTTCCTTCAATTTGTATATGTTGATAGCTGTAATTCTTGAAATTGAAATTACTGAGATCTCCTTTTATCTTTAAGCTCAGTTTCTTGGGATCGGTACCTGTTCCGTCAACCTGTAAATTGAAGCCTGTTGCTCCCAGATCTTTTAATTTTGTTATCGTACCTACATCGAACTTTTTAGATTGAAAATTGCCCGCATATTTTATTTCCTTCTGGATATCCAGTAAGGCATCAGTCTCAACATTCCCGACCGCAGTCGTGAAAACTCCCTTTGTCTTAAATTTATTGTATAATCCATTTAGGCTGCCTTTGAATGAAAATTTGTCGAAGATCTGGACAATTTCAGGAAGTTTGAAATTTTTTAGATTTCCGAGATCTGTAATAACTGCATTTAAGTCTTTGTGCTCAGAAGAAATTGCTATGCTGGGAACAATAAATTTAGTTTTGTCGATATCTGGTAGACCGATAATCTGGAGGTCGCCTGCTAAACTAGTTTTTTTTCCAATTGTTAAATCGACCTGTGATGCGTTGATGGAAGATACAGTTCCTTCTAAATTTGCCCGCTTGATATTGACGTCAAATTTGACTTGGTGCATAGGCGAAGAAAAGAAAGCAATATCCTCAGAGTGAATACGGGAGTCCCGTGCACGAAGTTTTACATGAACTTTATTGATGAAGTCCGAAAAATCGTCAAAGCTGTTGTAGCTAAGTTTGATGTAATTTTTGAATGTAGAACGGTTGGTGGCTAGCATAAGCTCACTGAGCTCGATACTTGTATTGCTTACCGTCGTTTGGCCAAGAAGGCCTTTGATCTCTAAACCCTTCTTTTCGCGAAGATTGAACGTTTTGATGTTCGCTGAAATTTGATTAGAATCGATTTTTATCTTATCAAAATGGGCGTTAAGTTTGGAAATCCCTAAATCTCCAAAGTCGACCACTTTATTGTAATGTTTGCGTCTATGGTTAACATAGTTAAACGCATTGTTCGTAATAACAAGTTCCTTTATATCGAAGATGATTTTTTTTGAACTTTTCTTTTTATCTTTCTTAGGTGGGTTGAAATAACGAATTAAAAATGAAATGTTTGAGCTGTCCTGAAATTGCTCAAAAGTCGCTTGGGTATCCTCAATGGTTAGTTTGTTGATCACAATCTTGTTCAGTTCAATGAACTGAGAAAGGTTGACGTTGGCTTCTAACCTTCCTGATTTTAATATTTCTTTTCCCTGTGGACTATAGAGTTGAAAATCTTCTACTACAATAGATTTAAAAGGTTTGAAATAGATACTTTTGAGGCTTATTTTGGTGTTTAGTTCGTTGGATAAATAGTCGACAGCTTTTTGGGCAACATAATTTTGTACCGGTTTCAACTGTAGTGATAACGCCAATGCAAGCAGTATAATGAATATACTACCAAGGACTATTGACACTATTTTAATTATTTTTTTGATACTTTTGTATTAAAATTTATTACCTCAAGCTATGGCTATTATTTTAGGGATTGAATCCTCTTGTGATGAAACCTCCGCTTCTATCTGTATTAACGGTGAAATTCATTCAAATGTTATTGCAACTCAGGCAATCCACGCAAAATATGGTGGCGTGATTCCCGAGCTTGCTTCACGTGCTCATCAACAAAATATTATTCCAACAGTGGAAGAAGCCATTCGCCAAGCAAAAGTAAGCAAAAATCAAATAGATGCAGTGAGTTTTACGCGTGGACCTGGATTATTAGGTGCACTTTTGGTGGGAACATCTTTTGCAAAATCATTTGCACTTGCACAGAATATCCCTTTAATTGATATAAACCATATGCAGGCGCATATCCTGGCTCATTTTATTGAGGATCCGAAGCCTAGTTTTCCGTTTTTATGTCTTACTGTTTCTGGTGGTCATACGCAAATTGTGTTGGTGAAAGATTATTTTGAAATGGAACTTTTGGGAGAAACATTGGATGACGCGGCAGGGGAGGCATTTGATAAAACAGCTAAAATCCTGAATCTTCCCTATCCCGGTGGACCGCTCATCGATAAATTTGCAAAAGATGGTAATCCGGCAGCTTATCGGCTTCCTGAGCCACAGATCCCTGGTTTAAATTTCAGTTTTTCAGGATTGAAAACGGCAATACTCTATTTGGTCCAAGATCAATTGAAGCAGAACCCGGATTTTCTGACCCACAATATGGCCGACTTATGTGCTAGCGTGCAATCCCGTATTGTATCAATCCTGCTGAATAAATTAAAGAAAGCGGCAAAGGAGACAGGGGTAAAGGATATTGCCATTGCGGGTGGCGTTTCGGCTAATTCTGGCCTGAGACAGAGCTTAATTGAAATGGGGGAGAAATACAAATGGCGGGTCTTCATACCAAAATTTGAATACTGTACGGATAATGCAGCGATGATTGCCATTGCGGGCTATCATAAATTTCTAAAGAAAGATTTTGTAGGTCAGGACGTCGCTCCTATGGCTAGGATGCACCTGTAGCAACTATTGAATTTTTGAGTTTCCCCGGGCACTGTCCTTTTGTACTGGGGAAACTTAAAATTGTTTATTTTATAAAGGGGAACTATACCCATAGGCCTGTGCCGTAGAGGTAAATAAGTTTTTCTTCGGCTGGTAAAAGTTCAGTTCATAACCCTCAGCACCCCAAAAGATACTGATAAAACTAATTCCTTGCTCAGAACGCAATACTGTTAGTATCTGAAAAGCCTCGTTGTCAAACTGACCGCCATCATCAACACGCCAAGTGCTGATATCATCGTATAAAGCCGGGAAGTCCAAATTGATCAGCTGTTCGTCCTTCGCATAGGAAAATACAGCTAAAGCAGAATCTTGTTGATTTTCAAATACCGTAAGATTAAACTCGGACTGATCACTGAGGATGGCAACTGTCGTACTTTTATTAATCTTCCTATTGTATTTCTTCTCAAGCTGTTCCTTAATCACTGGAGAAGTTTCTTTTTGAACTTTTGTAAACTTCTCAATTTTGTACTGATCTAAAAAAGCCTTGTTGACAAGCATGCCAAATTCGCCTGATTTAATTGCGTCACTAATTTTAAATAACGAACCTTCACTATTCGCGAAGTTCTGCGCGGTCTGTCTTCCGTTACTCTCTTTGTTATCCATTTTATTCTGAACAAACTCAAGGGGGCTAACTTGGTTTTCCACAATGACATAATTATATTTTTCCGGACCCTCCATTGCTTGATCCATAGGAAGAGCGATTAGTGAGTCCTTTTGCTGGTTTAAAAAACCAAAATATGGCGAAATTGTCTCTTCCTTATTTTCATGCTTAATTGCAGTCTTGGATTGATTTTGATTGTTACCACAAGCATATAATGTAAGTAGAAAAATAGCTAAAAAAAGTGATTTCATAAGTATTTTGAATTTTTTTGTGAAATATAAGGCTTTCGCTCATCATAATGAAAAGATTTAAACTTTAATGTTATGATGAACTCTAAATTGAATATCTACCGCAAAGAATGGCTGGACGTTATTTTTGCTGGTCGTAACAAAATGTACGGTGCTTACGAGTTGCGAAATCTCTCTGATAAAGCAACAAATGTGGGTTTGGGAATTGTTGTTTCTTTTGCAGTTTTGCTGATCGCAGGATCCTATGCATATAATAAATATTTTAAGCAAACTGTTCCGCCCGTGATTTATACAGTACAAGATATTGGGCCCGACATGCTGGAAGAAATTCAAAAGAAGGTAGAGGAGAAAGAAGAGGCTCCTGAAGAACCTGTCATGATGAAGGAGAAAGCCCCGCAGCAGGTTGCGCAAGATGTATCCAAATTTGATCTGGTTAGAATGCCTGATATAAAAGTGGCCAAAGCAAATCAAGTTACGGAAGAACTTGTAAGTCAGGATGAGTTGAAAAATCCCAATACAATGACCTCAAGGATCACATTGAAAGCAAGTCCATCGGGAACATATATTGCTCGTGGTGAATTTGGTTCTTCAAAAAGAGACGGTGATATTACTGGTTCTAAAGATGGTTCATTATCCGGAGGCGGAACTGATGATAATTCTAACAGTACATTTACATCAGTAGAAATTATGCCAACACCTGTAGGGGGGCTGCCTGCCTTTATGAAGTGGATCGCCGAGAATTATAACTTTCCACAACAGGCTTTGGATCAAGGGGTATCTGGTGTTATAGAGGTTTCTTTTGTCGTTGAAAAAGATGGATCACTAACAGATATTGCTGTTAAACGTGATATGAAATTTGGTACGGGAGATGCTGCTATAAACTTATTGAAGAAAGCGAAAAAATGGAAACCAGGGGTACAAAATGGACTTAAAGTGCGTGTAGCGTATACTTTACCGATCCGTTTAAGTGCTGTCTCACAATAAATGCTTCTTAACTTTATTTAACAGATCATCAATTAAACTTTCGATAGCCAAGAAGACTCTTACTGATAAATAAGTTGAAAAAGAGTACTTATTAAAAAGAATGATTGTTGGTTTTATAAAAAATAAAGAAATGAAAAAGTTGATGTTAAGTTTGGCGTTATCTGGATTGATGTTAGCCGGTTTCGCTCAAGAAAAAAAGGATGTTAAACCAGAAATGAAAGAAATGCAAACTTCCGTGCATAAACATAAAATGGGAAGAATGCACGATGGTTTGAAAAATAAAACTCCAGAGGAAGTTGCTAAGATGAAAACTGATCGCATGGATCAAAAGCTGAAGTTTACAGATAAACAGCGTAAAGATATCTATGCCTTTAATTTGAAGCAAGCAAAAGACCATCAAAAAATGGCTGCTGAACGTCAGGAACATCGTGCAAAAATGAAAAAACAACGTGTGGCAGAGCATGAAAAAATGATGGGAATGTTAACGCCAGAGCAACAAAAAACGTTAAAGGATTCCTACGCTGAAAATCGTAAAATGCACAAAGAACATTGGAAAAAAGACAGACAGCTAAAAAGAAAAGACTTTAAAAAAGGTGAAGTAACTAAAACAAATGATGCAGACGTAAAAGCATCGTAAAAATTAAACAAGGATAGTTTTCATATTAAATATTGGTGAGTGTTAGTAGAGGAGGGAACCGTTGGTTCCCTCTTTCTTATTTATGTAAGCTCATGCTTAATACCTAAGCTCATCATTTGTTCGACGTGTTTTGTCTAGCTCAAAGGTTACACGATTGCAAAACGCTTCGGTATTCCCATCAGGATGCGCTTATTTGATAAACCTTCTTGTTATTGAATTACTATCCATCAGCTTGGTGATCAGAAAACTTAAGCTAAAACCTAAGAGCGCTATGGAGAGAATTTTCAATGTGGCTGGAAGATTAGGAATAGGCAAGAAGATGTCTGTCAGTGCTTGAACAATGATAAAATGCGCTAAGTAAATACCAAACGTGGCTGATGAAAGACGTTTTATCCATTTAGATTCGGGTATCTTCAGCTTTTGAACGACAAGAAAAATAGCAATGGTCATGAACGCTACGTTGATATTGCAGAAATACCAGATAACCTCGAGATTAGCATAATTTCCTGGATAGTACTTTTGAGTCGCCAAGAAGCCGAAAAACGTGACTAAAAATCCAACGATAAATAAAGGTAAGGCAATGGCTATGGTCTTGCTGATAGACCATTGAAAAGGATAGTTGACCAGATAATAAGCCAACACAATGTAACCCAGAAAACCTGAAAAATAGTAGAAGGTGCCAAATTCATTCCAGTTACAGACTCCCCAGATGCCCATCTGCTCATAGTTGCCCGCATATCCCAATGTTGGAGCTATCATTTTTATGTATGGAATGAGGAGTGTGACCATCCAGAATGCAAGAAAATAGTGAATGTCTTTTTTTGTTGCCTGATTCAACCAGCTGCCAATGATAGGTATGATGAGGTATAGACCAATTAACATGTACATGTACCAAAGAGGGGTAGTATCGTAGTTAAAATTAAAGATTGCTGTATAAATTTTTGTAATTGTTGCTTGCATCGTAAAATTATTCATATCGATCAAAGCACTGGGACTACTTTTAATAAAGTTCAGGTATCCAAAGAAAGCTATTGGCAATACAATTGACCAAAAGATAAGTGGGACAATTATTCTTCCGATTCTCTTTTTATAAAAGGTAGCCAGATCGGTTTTAACGGGAAATAGGAGGATACCTGACATCATCGCAAATAAGGGGACACAGGCGCGAACAATACTTCCCCAGAACACACCTTGGTGAAAGGTGCTGCTGTTGTCAAATGTTCCGACGAAGGCGTCGCAGCTATGGGATATGAGTACCATAAAGCAGGCAAGAATACGTAAGAAATCAATCCAGGGAAGATAAGCTTTTGTATTTTCAGAAGTCATTTGTAATGAGGTTTGGGAGCGAAGCTAACAAAAAAAGTGGCATTAGTTTGATCGTCTAATGCCACTTTTTTGTTATTCTTTATTTTTTTGATGTTCTTTCCACTGTTTGGAGAAAGATTTGTCGGCCAGTTTGGGTAGTTCCCGTTGATCTCCCCAAGTTTTCTGAAAGAGTTTTTTAAGAAAGAAATTTTTGAATTTCCCACCAAAAAAATCGATTAGTTTTCTTCGCATTATCCCGTAGGTGAACCACTGCCATACTTTTTGTTCCGTTTTTGTTGCCAACCCCTGATCAACTGAATCTTTTCTATTGACGAGAAGCATGCGCTGTATGTCAATACCAACGGGACAGACCTCTGTACATTTTCCACAGAGTGTGGAAGCATAGCTTAGGTGTTTGAATTCTTTCATGCCATTTAAATGTGGCGATATGAGTGATCCAATTGGGCCCTGATAAGTCGTTTCATAGGTATGTCCACCGATGTTCTGGTAGATTGGACATACATTCAGACAGGCGCCACAACGGATGCAGTACAAACCCTGACGTTGTTCTTTTTTGGCTAATAGCTTGCTGCGGCCATTGTCAAGCAGTACGACATACATTTCTTCGGGGCCATCTGATTCATAAGGCTGTTTTGGCCCAGTGAGTAGCGTATTGTATACCGTTAGATTTTGGCCCGTGCCATGTGTGGATAGGAGGGGCCAAAAGACTTCTAAATCTTGTACGTTGGGAATGATTTTTTCTATTCCAACGACGGCAATATGTGTTTTGGGGAAGGTCGATGTCAATCGGGCATTTCCTTCATTTTCGGTGATTGCTATACTTCCAGTTTCTGCAATTAAGAAATTGGCTCCGGTAATCCCAATTTCTGCCGATAGGTAGCGATCTCGAAGTAATTCACGGGCCTTCATTGTAAGTTGCTCCGCAGATGCATCTAGCGGTGTGTCAAATTTCTCGTGAAAAAGCTTGGCGATATCTTCCAGGCTCAAATGCATGGCCGGCGTAACAAAATGATAAGGTTTTTGATCAAGCAGCTGAATGATATACTCGCCAAGATCAGTTTCTATGGCTTCAATATTTTTGGAGGCCAGAAAATGATTAAGCTCGATCTCTTCTGTCGCCATCGATTTTGACTTTACGACAGATTTTGCTTTTTTACGCGCAATGATCGAATAGATTTCGTCCAAGGCTTCCGTAGCATCATTGGCCCAGATTACTTTTCCGCCCCGAGCCGTGAAGTTTGCTTCAAATTGCAACAAATAGCGATCGAGATTTTCCATGACCTTCCATTTGATCAGGTTCGCTTTTATCTTGCTATTTTCAAGGTCCGCAAATTTGCTCTTGCCTTTTTCGAAAGCCATGCTGTATTTGTCGATATTGTAATTGATAATATCGCGGTGTTTGGTGTCAAATGCTTTTTGCGCACTTTCCTTAATAAACGTATTAGCGGTACTCTCTGCCATCTAATCTGCTAATTTTTCACAAAAAAAGTTGGTAAAAATTACCAACTTTTAAATATACTGTTAATAAATTGTTTCTCGAAAATCGAGTTAAATAATTTATGCTTTTATCGCAATATTTAAGCTTAGCTCGTCCAGCTGCTCCTGGTGAATGGTTGACGGTGCGTCAATCATAACATCTCTTCCCGAGTTATTTTTTGGGAAGGCAATGACGTCACGGATAGAATCTAAACCTGCCAATAAGGATACTAAACGGTCAAAACCAAAAGCCAATCCGCCATGTGGAGGAGCACCGAAGGTAAAGGCCTCCATCAGGAATCCAAATTGTTTTTTTGCTTCTTCAGGACTGAATCCTAAATGTTTGAACATGAGCGATTGAAGCTCTCTGTCATGGATACGGATTGATCCACCACCTACTTCTACACCGTTTAAAACAAAGTCATAGGCATTTGCCCTTACTTCTCCAGGATTGGTATCTAAAAGCGGAATATCTTCCGGTTTTGGTGAAGTGAATGGGTGGTGCATTGCATGGAAACGGCCACTTTCTTCGTCCCATTCCAATAGTGGGAAATCAACGACCCATAGTGGAGCAAAGGTTTCTTTGTCGCGGAAACCAAGTTGTGACGCAACTTCAAGGCGTAATTCATTGAGTTGTTTGCGAACTTTGTCTGTTCCACCAGCCATAATTAACAATAAATCGCCAGGTTTCGCGTGGAACGCTTCTGCAATTGCCGACAGTTGTTCTGACGTGAAAAATTTATCAACGGACGACTTCACTGAACCGTCTTCATTCACACGCGCATATACCAAGCCCGTTGCACCAATCTGTGGACGTTTGATAAAATCGGTCAATGCATCCAGTTGTTTTCTGGTATAATGTGCACAATTTTCCGCATTGATACCAACCACTAACTCTGCTGCATCAAATACAGGGAAACCTTTTCCTTTGGCAACCTCGTTTAGTTCGACAAACTGCATTCCGAAACGGATATCCGGCTTGTCTGATCCGTAAAGGCGCATTGCATCTGCGTAAGTCATACGCGGAACAGTACCTAGGTCGATCCCCTTGATTGTTTTGAAGATATGTTTTGCAAGTCCTTCAAAGATATTTAACACATCTTCCTGTTCTACAAAAGACATTTCACAGTCTATTTGCGTGAACTCTGGTTGACGGTCTGCACGCAAATCTTCATCACGAAAACATTTTACAATTTGAAAATAGCGGTCAAATCCTGAAACCATCAATAATTGTTTGAAGGTTTGTGGTGATTGTGGTAACGCATAAAATTCTCCAGGATTCATACGGGAAGGTACGACAAAGTCGCGTGCTCCCTCTGGAGTTGATTTAATGAGGTATGGAGTTTCTACTTCCAGGAAGTTTTGGGAGTCAAGATAACGGCGTACCTCTTGTGAGGTCTTATGACGTAAAATTAGGTTTTCACGTACGGGGTTACGACGCAAATCCAGGTATCTGAACTTCATTCTGATGTCATCACCACCATCTGTTTCATCTTCTATTGTAAAAGGGGGTAATTTAGCGGCATTTAATATTTCAAGATTTGAAACCTTGATTTCAATGTCTCCAGTGGAGATTTTAGCATTTTTATTAGAGCGTTCGATAACTTCTCCGGTTACCTTGATGACATATTCTCTTCCGAGCTCGCGGGCACTTGCGCGCAAGGAAGCATCATCATCTGCATTGAACGTTAATTGTGTGATACCATATCGGTCTCTAACATCGATGAAAGTCATACCGCCCAAATCGCGCGATTTTTGAACCCATCCACTTAGGGTAACCGTTTTCCCTAAGTCAGCTAGTGTTAATTCTCCACAAGTGTGTGTTCTGTGCATATCGTTATGAAAATTATATTTGACGCAAAATTATTGGTTTTACTCGACAATAACGAATTCTGTTTAGGTTATTTGAATAGCGTTCTCCCACTTTCTTCCACATCTTTTGTTTCTGTTTTTATTGTCTCCCACTTTGTCCCCTTTTGGTAGAAAAATTGGGCAAAATTAAATTTCTAAAGAGGAAATTTTTACAATTCATTTCTGATTTTGATAAAAAAAAGAGCGAAAAATCGCGTCTCGTGTAATAGTTTGTTTTGCTGATAAATTAGGGTTTAACTGCTTGTAAATAAGGTTTTATGTGTGTTTCTTTCCAAGAGTACTTCTGTTTGTTGTAGCTATTTGTCGATGTGGAAAACTTTTTTATGTGATAAAGTGGGGGAAAGTGGGAGAAAGTGTATACTTTTACATTTAAATTAGAATAGGATAATTGACGACATGACTCAGTTGATCGGAGAATTCGAATGCAAGCTAGACGCCAAAGGAAGAATGGTGTTGCCAGCTGCGCTCAAGAGGCAAATGCCTCATGTAGAGCGGGATGGTCTTGTAGTGAATCGCGGTTTTGAGAAACATCTGGTATTTTATCCAAGAGAAGAGTGGGATTTGATGACGGCTAAGCTGGCGAAATTGAATCAATTCGATCCTAAAGTGCGGGCGTTTGTTCGTGCTTTTACGCGCGGCGCCACGGAATTGGCATTGGATGCTGCGGGTCGTGTTTTGTTACCTAAAAGTTTGTTGGAATTTGCGGGTATAAGCACGGAATTGGTTTTGGCTTGTCAGTTTAATAAGATTGAGGTTTGGTCAAAAGAAGGGTATGAGGAATTGATGGGCGACGGCGGAGTAGAGGATATATCATCTTTGGCGGCAGAGGTAATGGGGGATATTAATTTTGGACTATAAGCGTATGGAGAATGTATATCATGTTCCGGTAATGTTGCACGAATGCATGGATGCTTTGGCTATTAAGCCGGGTGGTGTCTATGTGGATGTAACTTTTGGTGGTGGTGGTCATTCTCGGGAGATTTTGAAGAGATTGGGGCCAAAAGGGAAACTGTTTGCTTTTGATCAGGATCCCGATGCATTGGAGAATGCAATTGACGATCCTCGTTTTACATTGATACATCAAAACTTTAGGTTTTTAAAGAATAGCCTTCGGTTGGAAGGAGTACGTTCTGTAGATGGTATTTTGGCAGATTTAGGGGTTTCCTCGCATCAATTTGATGCGGCTGATCGTGGGTTTTCTATTCGCTTTGACGCGGATCTGGATATGCGTATGGATCAAGTTGGTGATTTAGATGCGAAGTCGCTTTTGGCAACTTATTCGGAGGAGGATCTTCACCGCATTTTTGGGATGTATGGTGAAATCATGAATGCCAAGTCGCTTGCGAAAACAATTGTTACTGCGCGTTTGGCACAGCCAATCCAGACTGTTGCCGAATTGAAAGAGGTGATTCAACGGATGGTTCCGAAAGGTAAAGAACATAAGTATCATGCGCAGGTGTTTCAGGCGCTTCGTATAGAAGTGAATCGCGAGCTGGAAGCCTTACAGGAATTTTTATTGCAAACAGTTGATGTGCTACATGTTGAAGGTCGATTGGCGGTGATGTCTTATCACTCTCTGGAGGATCGTTTGGTTAAAAATTTTATGGCCAAAGGAAAGTTTAAAGGAGAGGTTGAAAAGGATTTTTTTGGAAATGAAATTAAACCATTTCATGTGTTGAGCCGTAAAGCAATTACGGCATCTGCGCAAGAGTTGGCGGTAAATAATAGATCGCGCAGTGCGAAACTGCGTATTGCTGAAAAGTTGGATTTGTCTTAAAAATGGAGCGAGAGGATGAGCAGAAATACGATAAGACAGAAAGAATTGAGTGAAGAAGTTCAAGAGGAACTACAAGAAACTGTCGAAGAAAAGGCGGAACAAACAGAAGCGTTTATTAAAACGCTTTTTACTGTTGGAGACCTTTCGTTAAATAAAATATTGCAGTACTTGCCGTTTGGAGCTTTTATCGCCTTTCTGATGTTGTTGTATATTTCCAATCGTCATTTTGCAGAGCGAACTATTCGGAACATCGATAAAGTGAGTAAAGAGGTGAAGGAATTGGGCTGGGATCATAAGTCTCTTTCCGCCGAACTGATGAAAATGTCTACACAGACAGAAATTGCCAAACGTGTAGATTCTCTGGGATTGAAAGAGCGTGTGGAACCGCCGATCAAAGTTGAAGTTATAGAGAATAAGGAAGATAAATAGGAAGAGTTATGAGTATCAGAAATACGATTCTTGTTCGTGTCTATTTTGCTTTTGGGCTTATCGTACTACTTGCGTTTTTGGTATTTGGAAAAATGACAAAGTTGCAGTATGTCGATGGAGAGCATTGGAAAGCTTTAGCGGATAGCCTTTCTATTCAGGAACGAGAGGTGGAGGCTGCTCGTGGTAATATCTATTCAAATGACGGAAGCTTGTTGGCTACATCAGTGCCTGAATATGAGCTTCGTTTTGATGCAATGGCTATTCCGGAAGAGGGTGAAGAGTATTTCAATTTGAAAGTTGACTCCTTGGCTATTAAACTTGCTGATTTTTTTAAAGATAAATCATCGCGGCAGTATTTGACATTATTAAAACAGGCTCGGAATAAAAAACAACGCTATTTGTTGCTCAAGCGTAATGTGTCACATCAGGATTTAAAACGGGTAAAACAATTTCCTCTACTTAAATCTGCTCGTGTCAACAAGGAACGTTTTCCGAGTTGTTTGATTACGGATAGACAGAACAAACGTATTTTGCCTTTTGTCAATCTCGCTGCGAGAACTATCGGTTATAAAAATGTGAAGGAAAATATTCATGTTGGACTGGAAGGTGCGTATGGAGAATATATCGACGGAAAGAGTGGGAAAAGGTTGATGCAGCGTATTGCCGGTGGGGTATGGATTCCTGTTAACAAAGATATTGAGGTTGCTCCGGTTGATGGGTCTGATATTATCTCGACCATTGATGTGAATATGCAGGATATGGCGCAAAGGGCCCTGGAGAAGCAGATGATTACAAGTAATGCGGATGAGGGCTGTGTTGTGATGATGGAAGTAAAAACAGGTGAGGTACGTGCGGTGGCCAACTTTATGCGAGATAAAGATGGGGTCTATCGTGAAAAGTTCAACCTTGCCATCGCGCAAAGTGCAGATCCAGGTTCAACATTTAAGTTGGCTTCTTATTTGGCTTTGATTGATGATAAGAAAATAGACTCGAGTACAACAGTGAACATTGGTAATGGTAATTGGCCAATTTACAAGCATACCATTCGTGATTCACATGCACCTAAGAAGTCTATAATCTCTGCGAAAAGGGCCTTTGAGGAATCATCGAATGTGGGTGTTACTAAATTTGTTTATCAGGCTTATAAAGATAACCCAGATCAGTTTACATCAAAACTGCATTCTTTTGGTTTTGGAAAAACGCTAGATCTGCAGATTCCGGGCGAAGGGGTACCCTTGGTGAAATCTTCGAAAAGTAAAAGCTGGAGTGGGTTGTCGCTGGTACAGATGGCTTACGGCTATGAAATGAAAATTACGCCATTGCAAACGTTGACATTTTATAATGCTGTCGCAAATAACGGTAAGTTGATAGCGCCCCTATTTGTTAAAGAAATTCGGCATTTAGGAAATACAATTCAGACGTTTCAAGCGAAAGTCATTAACGAAAAGATCGCCTCGGATCATGCTTTAGCAGAGGTGCGGGGAATGATGGAAGGTGTTATGACTGAAGGGACAGGTAGAAGTGTTGCCAGTCCATTGTATAGTTCTGGTGGTAAAACAGGAACAGCACAGATGGCTGATGGCTCGAGAGGGTACGGCGCTAGACGATATCAATCTTCATTCGCCGGGTATTTTCCGGCGGAAGATCCGAAATATTCCATTATTGTGGTGATTCGTAACCCGAGAAATGGATATTATGGTGGATCTGTTGCCGGACCCGTATTCAAAGAACTTGCTGATATGGTTTATGCTAATGATATGGAGATGGAGGGGAAAAAGACGTTTAAAGCAGTCAATGTGGGCGGAAGAATGCCATTGACTTTGCAGGGGTCGAAGGAAGCTAGTAAAAAAGTGTACGATAAGTTGGGAATTAATACCGTGAATTGGGATACGATTGCGCGAGGAGAGGTGGATACCTCGACACGAGGCGTACCATTCATAGATTTAAAATATAAAGAAGGAATCGTTCCGAATGTTGTCGGAATGGGATTGATGGATGCTTTATATGTTGTGGAGAATGCAGGATTTAAAGCGCACGTGACAGGAAAAGGAAGAGTGGGAATGCAGTCGTTAGCTGCAGGACAGAAACTGGCTTTTGGAACGGCGATAAATTTAGAACTTAAGTAATGATGGATTTAAAAAAAGTATTGCATGCTATTCCTGTACAGCAGGTTGTAGGGAACCTTGAAGAGGTCGATGTGCACTCTTTGTGCTTTGATTCCAGAAAAGTGGAGTTGGGAAGTTTGTTTATCGCAGTGCGGGGTGTTCAAACAGATGGTCATTTGTTTGTAGACAAGGCAATTACTTCAGGAGCAAGAGCCGTTATTGTAGAGGAGTTGCCAAAAGAGACGTTAGACTCTGTTGCCTATATTTTAGTAGCTGATTCGGCATATGCTTTGGGTGTGGCTGCCGCTAATTTTTACGGAAATCCTTCGGAACAGCTGAAGTTGGTCGGTGTGACCGGCACAAATGGTAAAACGACAGTAGCTACATTGTTGTTTCAGCTGTTTACTGAGTTGGGCTACCACGTAGGCTTATTATCTACGGTACAAAACCAGATTGGAACGAGGATTATACCAGCAACACATACAACACCAGACCCTATTCAATTGAATAAATTGTTAAGGGATATGGTTGATGATGGCTGTGACTATGCATTTATGGAGGTTAGTTCACATGCTGTCGTTCAGGAACGTATTGCAGGCTTGGTGTTTGCGGGGGCAATATTCACGAATATTACGCATGATCACCTTGATTTTCATAAAACTTTTGATAACTATATTAAAGCGAAAAAGAAGTTTTTTGATGATTTGGATGCGAATGCTTTTGCTTTGACGAATGCTGATGACAGAAATGGTCAGGTTATGCTTCAAAATACAGTAGCACACCGGAAAAGCTATGGCTTGCGTTCCGGTGCAGATTTTAAAGCAAAGGTGATCGAAAGCCATTTCGATGGTATGTTGATGAGTGTTGACGGACAGGAAGTATGGGTGAAATTGATCGGCGATTTCAATGCATATAACCTGTTGGCGGTTTATGCTGCCGCTATCTTGCTTGAGCAGGAAACGGTGAAAGTGTTGACCGCACTCAGTACCTTGAAAGGTGCAGAAGGACGATTTGAAACGATGAAATCGGCTTCGGGTGTTTTTGGAATCGTAGACTACGCGCATACACCTGATGCGGTTGAAAATGTGTTGAAGACTATAAGTTCATTGCGACGCCCAGAGCAAAAAATCATTACGGTTTTGGGATGCGGCGGCGATCGGGATAAGACCAAACGACCTGAAATGGCTGAAGCAGCTTTGCGCTATAGTGATCGTTTTTTGATTACCTCCGACAATCCACGTACAGAAGATCCTTATCAGATTATTAAAGATATTGAAGCTGGTGTGGCGACGGATCAAAAAGCGAAGACGCTTTCTATAGCGGATCGTAAGGAAGCAATACGCACAGCATATCAGCTGGCTAATCCGGGGGATATTATCCTAGTGGCAGGAAAAGGGCATGAGAAATATCAAGATGTAAATGGTGTGAAGCATCATTTTGATGATAAAGAAGTTTTAGAGAATACATTTAACGAACAATAGAAATATGTTGTACCATCTTTTTACGTGGCTTAGCGAATATATTCATATACCTGGAGGAGGTTTGTTTCAATACATCTCCTTTCGGACATCTATGGCCGTAATCGCTTCATTGATTATTACCACGGTTTTTGGGGGAAAATTGATTCAATTCTTGCATAATAAGCAAGTTGGAGAGACAATTCGTGATTTGGGGCTTGAAGGAGAAAAAAAGAAAGCTGGTACGCCAACAATGGGTGGGATCATCATCATTGCAGGTATCCTTATCCCGACCTTGTTATTTGCAAAATTGACGAATATCTATGTGATTATCATGATTGTGACAACACTTTGGATGGGTGCAATTGGATTTTTAGATGATTATATAAAGGTCTTTAGACATAATAAAGAGGGCTTAGCTGGTAAGTTTAAGGTTGTTGGACAAGTTGGCTTGGGAGCCATAATTGCTTGTACGATGTACTTTCATCCAGATATCGTTGTTCGAAAAGGGGTGGATAAACCAACCTCTACCAAGCCCGTTGAAGTGGTTATCAATGAAGGTACAGGTGAGAAGACCTATGCTGAAAACGTAAAATCATCTAAGACAAATATTCCGTTTTATAAAAATAACGAGTTTGATTATGCTAAGGTGTTTAAAATATTCGGACTACAGAGCGATTATCTGACTTTCGTTGTCTTTTTAGTTGTCGTTATTTTTATCGTTACGGCAGTTTCAAACGGCGCAAATATTACGGACGGTATCGATGGTTTAGCCACGAGTACATCCGCTATCATTGGTGTTACTTTAGCCATTTTGGCGTACGTGTCAGGTAACGTAATCTTTTCAGATTACCTCAATATTATGTATATCCCCAATTCCGGAGAGCTCGTGATTTTCGCCGGGGCATTTGTGGGGGCTTGTGTAGGTTTCTTATGGTATAACACGTATCCTGCCCAAGTTTTTATGGGTGATACGGGAAGTTTGGCAATAGGAGGTATAATTGCTGCTTTTGCTATCCTGATTCGGAAAGAACTGTTGATTCCAATTTTATGTGGTGTATTTCTGTTGGAAAACCTTTCGGTTATTCTTCAAGTGTCGTATTTCAAATACACGAAGAAGAAATATGGTGAGGGTAGACGGATCTTTTTGATGTCGCCATTACATCACCATTTTCAGAAGAAGGGGTATCACGAAGCGAAAATTGTAACACGTTTTGTTATTGTAGGAATCATATTGGCCATTCTTACTATTGTAACATTGAAAATTAGATAATGATGTCAAACATTGCAACAACATATTATCCTCAATCTGGAAGTTTGGTCATTTTAGGCGCCGGCGAAAGCGGTGTTGGAACGGCTATTCTTGGAAAAGAAAAGGGATTTGATGTATTTGTATCAGATAAGGGACTGATTGCGGACCACTATAAGGAACAATTGAAAGTCGAGGGAATAGCTTTTGAAGAAGGTAATCACGATGAAGCACGGATTTTGAATGCCGCTTTGGTTGTGAAGAGCCCCGGTATTCCAGAGACGGTGCCTTTGGTGGTCGCTCTTAAAGCAAAGAATATACCCGTGATTGCAGAAATTGAATTTGCGGCACAGTATACTGATGCAAAGTTGATCTGTATTACAGGATCAAACGGAAAGTCTACGACGACGATGTTGACTTATGAAATGCTTAAGCATGGCGGCTTAAATGTTGGATTGGCCGGTAATATTGGAAAGAGCTTTGCGCTTCAAGTAGCTAAAGAACAGTTTGATTGCTATGTCTTGGAAATATCAAGCTTTATGCTGGACGATATGTACCATTTTAGAGCAGATGTTGCTGTTATATTGAATATTACGCCTGATCATTTGGATCGCTATGACCATAAAATGGAAAATTATGTGGATTCAAAATTCAGGATGATTCAGAATCAAACGGAGAACGATTATTTTATATACTGCCTAGACGATCCAGAAACAATTAAAGGATTGGAAAGACATCATAGTAAAGGGACCTATTTGCCTTTTACACAGGAACAACTTGTTGAATTGGGCGCTTATTTAAATGCCAATAAAACAATAATTATTAATACACCAAATAACGATACATTCACTATGAGAGCTGAGGAATTGTCATTGCAGGGGAAGCATAATATTTATAATAGCATGGCTTCTGGGTTAATTGCGAAAGTGCAGGAATTGAGAAATCAAGTGATGAAAGAGAGCATGGGCTCGTATGTGAATATTCCACATCGCCTGGAACATGTAGCCTGTATCGGCGGTGTGAATTACATTAACGATTCAAAGGCAACGAATGTAAATTCGGTATGGTATGCTTTGGAAAGTTTCTCTACACCAATCGTATTGTTATTAGGTGGTGTAGATAAAGGAAACGATTACAGTATGCTTGCTGATTTGGTGAAAGACAAGGTACGCGCTATTGTTTGTTTGGGAAAAGATACGGCTGCTATTCATAAAGCATTTGAACAAGATGTGGAGATTATTGTCAACAGTACCTCCATGCAAGATGCGGTGGTGTTGGCTTCGCACTTGGCCCAAAAAGGTGATACCGTATTGTTGTCCCCTGCATGTGCCAGTTTTGATTGGTTCAAGAATTATGAAGATCGTGGCGATAAATTTAAAGCGGCGGTAATGGAATTATAAATGGTGTAACCCAATAAGAGGAGGAAGGATATGCTACAGAATATAATGTCTAAATTGAAGGGTGATCGATGGATATGGATCATTGTGATTATTTTATCGGGATGGTCACTTTTGGCTGTATACAGTTCGGTGGGTACGTTGGCGTATAAAGAAGGGAAGGGAACAGAAATGTATTTGTTAAAACACTTTTCTATTATTGCCGTTGGGTTTATCCTCATGTATCTTTCCCATAAGTTGGATTATCGGTATTACGCTGGTATATCCAAAATTATGATGGGCATTACAATCCCCTTATTGCTGTTTACCTTATTGTTTGGTAGTAAAGTTAATGAGGCAAGTCGTTGGTTGACCATACCCGGTATCGGTTTAACGTTTCAAACATCGGATTTAGCAAAGTTGTCACTCATTGTCTTTCTTGCGCGGATGTTATCTCGGAAACAGGAAGAGATCAAGGATGTGAAAAAATCGTTCTTACCTATTATGGGATCGGTGTGCGGTGTATTTATTCTGATTGCCTTGGCCAACTTATCTACAGCATTAATGCTATTTGGTGTTAGTGTTTTATTGCTGTTGATCGGTCGGATTAGTTTTAAACAAATTGCTATTGTCTGCTGTGGTGGTGGTATTCTTCTGATGATGGTTATCTTTTTTGGTCCACGTAGGGCAACCTATATCAGTCGGGTAAAATCTTTTTTTCATACTGAAAAAGTAGATAAAACGGTATCCTTCCAGGATGATAAAAACTATCAGGCAAACAATGCGAAAATTGCGATAGCAACTGGAGGGCTTTTTGGAAAAGGACCTGGAAATAGCGTGCAACGTAATGTGTTGCCGCATCCTTACTCAGATTTTATATATGCTATTATTATTGAGGAGTACGGGACAGTCGGTGGGGTAATCCTACTATTTCTATATCTGGCCTTTATGTATCGATGTATACGTATTGTCACGATGAGTCCCAAAGCTTTTGGTACTTTTTTGGCTGCGGGTTTGGGATTTAGTTTGACGATTCAGGCCCTAGCAAATATGGCTGTTGCTGTAGGCTTAGGACCAGTTACTGGGGTTCCTCTTCCACTTGTGAGTATGGGAGGAACATCTATTTTATTTACGAGTGTCGCTTTAGGAATTATCCTGAGTGTGAGCAGAAATATTGAAGAATTAAAAGGTAAAGAAGAGCTGGATGAAAAGCCTAAACCGAAAAAAGTGGTTATAGGATCAATTCCAGCATAATAAAAAATTGAGCATGGCAATTCGTGTAATTATTAGTGGTGGTGGAACCGGAGGGCATATCTTTCCGGCGATTTCAATTGCAAATGCACTGAAGGCAATGGATCCTGCAAATGAAATTCTATTTGTGGGTGCCAATGGCCGGATGGAAATGGAAAAAGTGCCAGCTGCCGGATATCCGATTATTGGACTTGATATTCAGGGGATCAATAGAAAGCAGCTGTGGAAAAATATCTTCTTGCCATTTAAGCTTATGAGAAGTTTGAATAAGGCAAAAAGTGTAATTAAGGATTTTAGACCGGATGTGGCTGTGGGTGTAGGTGGTTTTGCTTCTGGACCTTTGTTAATGATGGCTAATAAATTGGGGGTGCCAACTGTTGTGCAGGAACAAAATTCCTATGCAGGTGTGACCAATAAAAAAGTTGGGGCAAAGGCAGCAAAGATATGTGTCGCCTATGAGGGGATGGAGCAATTTTTTCCTGCTGAGAAGGTATTACTTACCGGGAACCCAATAAGACGCGAGTCCATTGCGATAGCGGGGAAAAGAGAAGAAGCTTTAACGTTCTTTGGGTTAGATCCACACAAAAGGACAATTTTGCTGCTCGGCGGTAGTTTGGGGGCCAAAACATTAAATGAAAGTGTACTTGCTTATCTGAATGAGCTAAAGGGAGAGGACGTCCAGGTAATTTGGCAATGCGGTAGTTTCTACGTTGAAAACCTACAAGCGGAGTTGGCAGGTAAACTTCCAGGTAATATCAAGATGTTGGCCTTTCTACAGCGTATGGATTATGCTTATGCTGCGGCAGATTTAATTATTAGCCGCGCTGGAGCTGGTACAATTTCCGAGCTGTGTGTAGTCGGTAAACCTGTAATCCTTGTGCCTTCGCCCAATGTGGCCGAAGATCATCAGACGAAAAATGCTATGGCATTGGTTAATAAAGATGCTGCGTTATTGGTTAAGGATAGTGATGCAAAAAAAGACCTGGTGCCTGCTGCTTTAACTTTATTAAAAGATGCAGCTCATATCGTACAATTAAGTGAAAATATTAAAAAACTCGGTAAGTTGGATGCTGACGTGCAGATTGCTGAGGAGGTATATAAATTGGTTAATAAAAAATAGACGAATCGTATGAATCTAGATGCAATAAAACAAGTTTACTTGATCGGAATAGGTGGTATAGGCATGAGTGGTCTTGCGCGCTATTTTAAGCATTTGGGCTGTGAGGTGAATGGATATGACCGTACAGAAACTGAGTTGACTAAAACATTGGTCAAGGAGGGAATTGTGATTTCATATCAAGATGATATCAATACGATTGATGCCATTTTTCACATACCTGCTGCGGAAACATTGGTCATTTTTACACCAGCTATTCCAAAAGACTCGAAGATTAAAGCTTTTTTAGAATCTCAGGGACATATCCTCTATAAAAGATCTCAAGTTTTGGGAATCATTAGTGAGAGTAGATTTACAGTCGCTGTTGCCGGTACACATGGTAAAACGACAACTTCTACAATGGTTGCACATGTATTGAAAGATTCGGGTTACGACTGTTCTGCCTTTTTGGGCGGAATCAGTTCTAATTACGGTACCAATGTGCTTTATGGAAATAATAATACAGTTGTGGTTGAGGCTGATGAGTTTGATCGCTCATTTCTGACGCTTCACCCCAATATCGCAATAGTAACTTCTTCTGATGCGGATCATTTGGACATTTATGGAGATCGCAGCCATCTGCTCAAATCATTCCAATTGTTCTTGGATAAAGTAGTTGAAGGAGGTACACGTATTATAAAAAAAGGCCTCGAGTTTGCTGGGCAAATAAGTTATTCAGGCCATGAAATCGCTGATGCATATGCTTCCAATGTGCATGTACGCGACGGAGAGTTCTTTTTTGACTACCAAGATACCAACGGGCGGATAGATGATATCCATTTAGGTATTCCTGGTACCCACAATGTTGAAAATGCGGTAGCCGCGATTGCAGTAGCCCGTTTACTTGGAATTGAAAATGAAGCGATCAAGAAAGCATTGACAACATTCAAAGGAGTAAAAAGAAGGTTTGAATATATTGTCCGTAAACCTGGAACGGTGTATATCGATGACTATGCGCACCATCCAGAGGAACTGCGTGCATTTTTAACTTCGATGCGTAAATTGTACCCTACAAAAAAACTAAATGTGGTCTTTCAGCCGCATTTATTTACCCGTACACGGGATTTTGTGGATGGTTTCGCAGAGGTATTGTCCATGGCAGACAATCTGTTGTTAATGGAAATTTATCCAGCTCGGGAGCTTCCAATTGAAGGGATCAATTCGAGTTGGTTATTGGATAAAATTACGGCAGAGAAAAAACAGCTTGTAACTGCAGAAGAAGTCTTGGAATTCGCACGCGATGAAAAGCCGGAACTGATTGTTACAGTTGGGGCAGGTGATATTGATAAATTGGTTAAACCGTTACAGGAAGTTTTAGGGCATGCTTAAAAAATTACGTAACATACAATGGAATCGTGTACTCTACTTTACGCTGTTTTTTATCGGCGTAATAGTTGTCGTCGTGATTATGACTATTGTGGGGAAACGTGATGAGCAGCAGGTTTGTAAAGATATTAAAATTGTCATTGAAGGCACAGAAGCTTTTATTGATCAGGCTGATATCTCCAAACTGATAGAACAAAACTATGGTAGTTTCGCGGGAAAGAAAGTCAATGCAATTCCCTTTCAAAAGGTTGAAAAAACCTTGCGTAAATTACCGTATGTTTCCGATGCCAGTATACATGCCGATATGGATGGTACGATCAGAATTAATATTAGTCAGCGTGAGGCTGTCATGCGGGTCATCAACAAAAATGGAAAAGAATTTTATGTGGACCCCAATGGGTTGAAGATACCGACAACGTTGAAGTATATACCGCATATCATGGTTGCAACGGGTAACATCGCAGAAGGATATAATGAAGCACTGGATACCATATCAACGCCCTTGGTTAAAGATTTGGTGAAGGTTATTGAGTTTATCAAAAACGATGAATTATGGAGTAATCAAGTTGTGCAGATCTATGTCAACGGGGATAAGGATATTGAACTTGTGCCTCGTATAGGGACACAGCAGTTGATTGTTGGATCGGCAGATTCATTGGAACAAAAATTTGAATTATTAAAGACCTTTTATACGCAGATCATGCCAAAAGTGGGTATAAATGCTTACGGTATTGTCAACGTAAAATATGGAGGTCAGATTATCTGTGAAAAGCGGGGAAACTGGAGTTTTTCAGATGATCAAACAAAAAAAGTAGCAAATAATACATTATAGTAATACAGCAACAATACAGGAAATTATGAACTCAAAGGCAGCAGAAATTGAAAGAGAAAACCCAATTATCGTGGGACTCGATATTGGTACTACCAAAATTTGTGTTACGGTTGGGAGACGTAGCTCAGGAAACAAAATTGAATTATTAGGTGTGGGCAAAGCTGACTCTGCAGGTGTAAGCAGGGGGGTGGTTGCTAATATCCAGAAAACTGTGGGAAGCATTTTAGAGGCTGTCGAGATAGCCGAAGCACAGTCAAATGTGGATATTAAAGTGGTGAATGTGGGAATTGCTGGCCAACACATCAAAAGTATTCAACACCGTGGAATATTTACCAAAACTGATGGTGATGATGAAATCATTCGACGCGATATCGAACGACTGATTTCGGATATGTATAAACTGGTACTGCCTCCAGGAGAAGAAATTATACATGTTTTACCACAAGAGTTTACGGTAGATAACGAACCCGGAATTCGCGAACCAATCGGTATGGCTGGTCGTCGTATTGAAGCAAACTTCCATATTATATCGGGACGTGTAACGGATATTAAAAATATCAAGAAATGTATTGATAATTCCAATCTGGAAGTTGCTGAATTGATTCTCGAACCTTTAGCGTCTTCTGAAGCTGTATTGGATGAAGACGAAAAAAATGCTGGCGTTGTATTAGTGGATATCGGTGGTGGAACCACAGATGTTGCCATCTTCCATGAAGGAATTATTCGTCACACTGCTGTGATTCCTTTAGGCGGTAATATTGTAACGGAAGATATCCGTCAGGGATGTTCTGTTTTGCGTTCTCAGGCCGAATTGTTGAAAACTCGTTTCGGATCGGCTCTAGCTGATGAAAATAAAGAAAATGAGGTGATTTGTGTGCCAGGATTGAAAGGTCGTGAACCAAAGGAAATTTCCGTTAAAAATTTGGCTTATATTATTCAAGCTAGAATGGAAGAAATTATTGAGCACGTGTATTATGAAATCAAATCTTCTGGATATGAAAATAAGCTGATCGGTGGTATTGTTATTACCGGCGGTGGTGCTCAATTAAAACATCTGGTACAACTTGTTGAGTATATTACTGGGATAGATTGTCGTATCGGATTTCCGAATGAATATCTTTCTAAAAATGAGGTTTTACCAAAACCGTTGTTTGAAGAATTGAAAAGTCCTTTGTATGCAACAAGTATTGGCTTGTTGATTAAGGGAATTCAATCCCATGAGGAAGAAGAAGATAGCCGTAGAGAAATGCACGCCCCATCGAAAAAAGTGCAGGCTGCTACGGTGACAACAAAAGAGGTTTCTGAACAACAACAAAAAGAGCAAGGATTATTGTCATGGTTCAAACGTTTTATCAAAGACGGTAACGAAATCGATGACGCAAGTTTTTTAGATAAGAAGTAAGTTTTCCACAATAGTTGAAGTTTTCCACAATTTAACAAATGTGGAAAACTTTTGTTGAAATTATATTATTATTACATTACATATAGTGGGTTTGATTCGTTTTGATATCATCTTCATTGTAAGTTAAATAGGGATAAGTTATGTCAATACAGTTTGAAATGTTAAAAGAACAATCTTCAATAATCAAGGTTATTGGGGTTGGTGGTGGTGGCGGCAATGCCGTAAACCACATGTATAAACAAGGAATTAGTGGGGTAGATTTTATCGTGTGTAATACTGATGCACAAGCATTGGAATTGAGCCCGATCCCAAATAAAGTTCAATTGGGAATAAGTCTAACCGAAGGTATGGGAGCAGGAGCAGATCCTGATGTAGGTGAAAATTCAGCAATCGAAAGTATTGAAGATATCAAACGTATGTTGGGTACCAATACCAAGATGTTGTTTATTACCGCTGGTATGGGTGGTGGTACCGGTACTGGTGCTAGTCCCGTATTGGCGAAAGCTGCCAAAGAATTGGGTATTTTAACTGTTGCGATTATTACTACACCATTTACATTTGAAGGTAAACGCCGTCGTTCTCAAGCGGAGGAAGGACTTTCGGAATTACGTAAATATGTAGACTCTTATCTTGTTATTTCTAACGATCGTTTGCGTGAAATCTTCGGGAATCTAACGATGACAGCTGCTTTCGCGAAAGCGGATGATATTTTAACTACCGCTGCAAAAGGTATTGCCGAAATTATTACGATCCCTGGTTATGTAAACGTCGATTTTAAAGATGTGCGTACCGTCATGAATGATAGCGGTGTTGCTATTATGGGTAACGCAATAGCTGAAGGTGAAGACCGTGCATTGCGTGCTGTAGAAGGTGCTTTGGCTTCGCCTTTATTGAAAGATAATGAGATCGAAGGCGCTCGCTATATTTTATTGAATATTACTTCTGGAACAAAAGAAGTAACAATGGATGAGGTCGCAATCATTACGGATTACATTCAGGAAAAAGCTGGTTTGTCAGCTGATTTGATCTGGGGTAACTGTATTGACGAGAACTTTGAGGATGAGTTGTCAGTAACAATTATTGCTACTGGTTTTCAAACATCTGAAGAACGCGATAAAGAACGTGAAAATACAAAGGTGTCTATGCCCTTAACTGCTGAACCGGCTAATTCTTTTATCAAACCTGTTTCTCAGGTAGCACCAAGAGAAGTTCCAGCTACGAATAGTTTCGTAACTCCGGTTCAACGTGTGGATACACCAGTCCCTTCTTCAAATACGCCAACTCCAAATAATTTGCAATCTGATTTGTTCACTTCACCAAGAAATGCTGTGCAACAACAGGTGGCTGTTGAGGAACCTCAAGTTATACGTCATGATTTAGGTTTTGATGGTGGTTATGAAGAGGAAACTTCATTTGGAGACAATGATTTTCAATTGAAAACTTCGCCATCTGTGTTTCAATTCCAGATGCCAACAGTCTTCGATTCTTATACAGCACCTTCAGCTTCAGCATATGAGGAGAAACCTACTTTTTCATCAAGTACAACAAATGAACAAGTAGAAGTCCCGCAAGTGGAAGAAGAACAGGTGTCGTTTGAAGATCAGCTCGTTCGTACGAAAGAGCGTATTTTGCGTCTTAAAGAATTAAGCATGAAATTAAAATCTTCTAATGGTCTACATGAGTTGGAAAATGAGCCTGCTTATAAGAGAAAACAAATGTCATTGGAAGATACACCGCATTCTTCACAATCTCAGGTGTCTCGTTTTACACTTTCTTTTGAAGATGGAAATACTGAAATCAGACCGAACAATTCTTTTCTACATGACAATGTAGACTAGTTGATTCACCATAAAATAACAAAAAGCCATCCAATCGGATGGCTTTTTTAGTATCTTTAAATACCGAAATAAGACAATTATACAAGCTATGACGACAAAATTAAATAACCCTGTATGGGTAATGAGTTCTGCATTTGATAAATTATCCTTACCGGAGTTGATTCAGACGACCAAAAGAATTGGGGCGGGGGGGATAGACCTTTGTGTGTTTAGAAAAGATGGTACCCGAGAAGATCATACCGCAACGCATTTGGATTATGATGATTTTACTCCTGCAAAAGCGCGGGAAATAATTGAGCTGTTCAATCAGGCTGATTTAAAACTTTCGCTTGGTGCTTTTGAAAATATGATTGGTGGTGATCCTGAGCAACGTGTGAAGAATCAAAATCATTTATTGAAATTGATCCGTATTGCACATTTGCTTGGTGGTGATGCAAATAACGTCAAGGTAGGAACATTCGTTGGATATAATCACGAATTGGGCAATCAAATTGATGGATTTCAAAAAAATCTTGAAGAATACAAACGTGTATTTGCTCCCATTGTTAATTATGCAGAGAGTTTAGGTGTAACCATCCTCTATGAGAACTGCCCAATGGAAGGATGGCGCTCATCACGTTATAGCTCTACCTATAACAATCTTCCCGCTGTGCTAGCCGCTCGTAAATTAATGTATGCGATGATTCCGAGTAAAGCGCATGGCGAGATTTATGATCCTTCACATGATGTTTGGCAAAATACAAATCCAATTGAGGTTATTCGTAATACAGACATCAGCCGCTTACAGCGTATACATGTGAAGACTACGCGTAATTTACAGACCGCTGCACGTATTGATTGGGGTGGAATGTACCCTATGCAGCATGTTGATGCCGAATTGGCTAAAAAGGCCAATGTAAGTATTCCTGGGCATGACTGGGATAGACATCACTATGAAGCAATGTTACCAGGCTTTGGTGGATCCGATAGCATGGATTGGCGAGGCTTTGTTGACTTATTGCAAGAACGTGGTTTCAGTGGTCCCTTTGAGATCGAAAACGAAGCTAAGAATTCGAAAGATACAGGTGATTTTTCTGCAACGGTTCAAGGCTTTACGACCTGCCTCAACTTTTTAGCACCGATGTTATGGGATTTAGAAGCAGAGGTGGGGTATTCTTATAAGAAATCTCAGCCTTTAAAAGACCTGAACGTAAAAGATGTTCCAGTTATTACGATGGATGAGTTAATTTAGTAGGATAAAAATGCACTCCAACAAAATGACTAGTTGTTGGAGTGTATTCTGAAAAGTTCAATAAGTTCAGGAATATTAGAAACATTGAGTTTTTCAAAGATTCTGCTTTTATACGTGCTCACTGTTGAAGGGCTTAACTCCAACAAGCTAGATACTTCAATAATCCCCAGTCCCTTTATCAATTGTTTAGCAACGTCCACCTCTCTATTTGACAAACGTGCCAAGGGATTTAGTTTCGTCAGTTCAGATTTGCTCTGTGTCAATTTCTGAATATATAGATCCTGTACATTGCTCGACATATACTTCCCTCTATCCTGAATAGCCAGAATAGCATTGGAAAGTTCAGCCATAGCTGTTGTTTTGTTGAGGTAACCTACCGCTCCTGCTTCGATATAGCGCAGCGCATATAGTGATTCGTCATAAGATGAGAAAATCAAAATTTTGATGCTTGGTCGAATTTGAAGGATCTCCTCAACGACGCGTATATTATTTCCTCCCGGCATATTAATGTCCAACAATAACAGGTCGAAATCCTCTACCTTTATTTTTTCAAGAACCTCGTCAAAGGTTTCAGCTTGGAATATTTCTGCCTTTTGAAGAGTTTCTTTAATAATAACGGAGGCTCCTAACCGTACAATACCGTGGTCGTCTGCTATAAGAATCTTTTTCATAGATATGCTATCTGATGCTGGGCTTTAATTACCGTATGAAATAAAGTACTAACAATATACAATATATCTTGATATTTTACTAGTTAACGCGCAAATATAAGAAATTAAGTTAATAAAAATTGGGGCGGGGCGAGTTGCGTGTCTTTTTATATAAAATAGGACATAGGCTAGAAAATATAGCACAATATGAGTTTAACGATAAAAAATTGGCATATTTTAATTAGATTTATGTGACAATTACTAGTTTTGTCATAATTTATGGACTAAAAAATTTAAATATGGGATTTTTAAAAGAGTTTAAAGAGTTTGCGATGCGCGGCAGCGTGGTCGATCTAGCTGTCGGTGTTGTTATCGGTGGAGCCTTTGGTAAAATTGTCACCTCATTGGTTGACGATATTATCATGCCGCCCATTGGTTATTTAACAGGTGGTGTTGATTTTTCATCCAAAAAATTGATTTTGAAGGCCGCTGATGAAGCTACTAAACAAGCTGAAGTATCCATTAATTATGGAAACTTTATTAATGTGGTTATTCAATTTTTAATTGTAGCATTCTGTATTTTTTGTGTTATCAAAGCTTTAAATTCATTGAAACGTAAAGAGGAAGCAGCTCCGGCGGCACCTGCAGCACCGACGAAAGAAGAAACACTTTTGACTGAGATCAGGGATATTCTGAAAAATAAATAGTGTAAGGTATATACTTCATTTTATAAAAATCAGCACAGTCAAACTGTGCTGATTTTTATTTTATGGTAGTTGAAAAATTGTTTTTTGAAGCTGTAGCTGAATAAATTAGCTTGTCTGCTTCACATTAACTTTAAATGTTCGTAATATTGTTTGTTTTTGTCTAAAATAAACTTTACTTTTGCATTCCTCTTGGGGAGTTTTGTATTAATTGAAGTAAGAACAAATTAGCATAATAGCGTCATGAAAAGAACATTTCAGCCATCGCAAAGAAAAAGAAGAAACAAACACGGTTTTAGAGAGCGCATGAGCTCTGCAAACGGTAGAAGAGTATTAGCTTCACGTAGAGCTAAAGGTAGAAAACGTCTTACAGTGTCTGACGAATACCGTCACAAAGGTTAATCTTTGACAAGGATCGGTGGCCGCTTATAAGAGCTTTTTCTAATAAGATTAAGTCATCGTATGAAAAATACATTTACAAAAGAAGAACGGTTATGTGCGAAAAGGCGTATTGATACGCTTTTTAAAAGCGGTTCTTCTTTTGTCTTGTATCCGTTTAGAGTTGTTTTTATCTTCGAGAAAAACAACTTGACTGACGATATTCCCTCCAGTCAGTCTATTATTTCCGTATCCAAACGTAGGTTCAAAAGAGCAGTTGATCGCAATTCGATTAAGCGAATGATGCGTGAGAGTTACCGTTTACAAAAATCGAATGATTTGATTCCATTTTTGTTGAAACATAATGTAACTTTGTATTTAGCTATTCAATATGTAGGCAAGCAGATCTTAGCGTATGATGTGTTTAGCACCGCAATGAATAAAATGCTGAAAAAATTGCAGGATGAATGTGCTGAAGCTTATTTGGAAAAAGGGGATTAGACCCTTGTTTAGTTTTATTTTCTTGGCTATTATTCGTTTCTACCAAGTTTTTATCTCACCATTTTTAGGCGCCAATTGTAGATATACACCTACCTGTTCTCAGTACGGTAAGGAAGCTATTCTAAAATATGGTCCTTTTAAAGGTGGCTGGATGGCTTTGAAACGAATTGCGCGTTGCAACCCTTGGGGTGGCCATGGGCATGATCCTGTACCTTGATTTCTATAACGACGATGAATAATTTAATTTTACAAATTGATACGTCAACCACTGTATGTTCGGTTGCCTTGAGTGAAAATGGTCAAACGCTACAAGTTATCGATCTCGATGAACCGAATGCTCATGCGGCTAAATTGACTATTTTGATTGAGGAAATTCTTAAACAGACAGGCCGAAAGATGCAGGATTTGAACGCTGTTGCGGTGAGTATGGGGCCAGGGTCCTATACAGGCTTACGGATAGGGGTGTCAACGGCCAAAGGTCTCTGTTATGCCTTAGATATACCTTTAATCGCTATTAATACGTTAGAAGCGTTGTTTTTAGGGTATAAAGGGCAATTCGGTTTAACAGAAGATGAAGCTTATCTTCCTATGCTCGATGCCCGTCGGATGGAAGTCTATACAGCAGCTTATAATCATGATGCTACGTTGGTGAGAGCAACATCTGCAGAGATCATCGATGTTGATTATTTCAATGAATTATTGCTGAACTACCATCGTGTCCATTTATTTGGCTCGGGAGCCGATAAATTCCAGGATTTGTTCAGGACAACGGATCGCGTGGATGTGCTGAACGGATTTAATGTTTCCGCGGCTTTTCTATCGCCATTGGCCTTTGATAAATTTCAGCGGAAAGAGTTTGAGGATGTTGCTTATTTCGAGCCATTCTATCTTAAAGATTTTCTGGTTACCCCTGCAAAGAAAAAGGTTGGCCTATTATAGCCAACCTTTTCTTTTGAACCACAAATAAATCGCGAGGGATATGGCGACCATAATTCCCATGGCCACTGGATATCCATAGTACCATTCTAATTCGGGCATATTTTTGAAATTCATTCCATAAATTCCTGCCACAAAAGTGATTGGCATAAAAAATACGGAGAAAATCGTCAGGATGCGCATAATCTCATTGGTGTGATTAGACGAGATGTTGAAATACACATTCAGTAGCTGCGCTACATTTTCCGATAAGTTTTCGTACAAGGTTGATGTCCGGACCTGGAGATCTTTTAAATCGCGGGTGTACACATCTTTTTTGGACGAGGAATGAAAATGCTCAACGACCTCTCTGTAGAGAAAGATCACCTTTCGTGCAACATCAATCTGCCTTTTGATAAAATAGAGGTTTTTCAGTATTGGCTGTTGTTTCATGCGTTTCAGAAAAATCAATTCTTCGTATGCATCGATGCGTGTTGAAAGTTGCTCTAGGGTTTGGCTAAAGGTAAATACTGCTGCAGTCGTGATAAATACAGCCAGTTTACGGCTATTTTTTGTCTTGATGGACGTGAATTCAATGTTCTTAAGTTTTTCTAAAAACTCGATACGACGTTTGTGTACAGTAATCACAAAATCGCTTCCGTAGAAGATGGTCAGGCGGTCGGTGATTTCTCCGATACTGTCTGAATTTTCTTTGAAATTGTCCGACATGACACGAAGAATAACAAAGGTATAATTCTCAAATTCTTCAATTTTAGGTAGATGTTCTGGTTCTTTGGAATCCTTGATGGAAGCTTCATTCAAATTGAAGCGCTCTTTGATGAAGGTGAAGTCTTCTGAGGTTGGCTCAGCTATATCTATCCATTCGTAGTTTGCGATTTCCTTTTCAACAATCGTTCTGACCATAAATCTAATTTTAGTAAGGACAAGATAAGAAAGAAAATAAAAAAAGCCATCAACTCAGTTGATGGCTTTCCTAAATTATTATGATCTTCTATTTGTTTGAAGATTTATATTCTTCGTTTAACTGTTTGATTACTTCATTCGTGATTTCCAACGATGGATCAGCATACAATACTGTCGGATTGGTTTTCGAATAGGTCAATACCAGTTTGTAGCCATTTTCTGCAGCATGTTTTTTCAGAAATTCGGTAATTTTATTATAAACATTGTTGAACTCTTCAGACTCGTCTTTTGCAATAGAAGAAGAAGCTGTTTGGTCTAAACGTGCAAGCTCATCTTGTTTACGTGCTAGTTTTTGTTCAGTAGCTTGTCTATCAGGTGCAGACATTGTAGCTGCATTTTTTTGATATTCGGCAACTTCGCGTTGGAATGCAGTACTTTTAGATTGCAGATCCGTTTGTGCTTTCTTTACCTTGTTTTCAAGCTTTGATTTAATGTCCTTAAAATATTGATATTTTTCAGAAAGTGAATCCGAGTTTAAATAGACGATTTTATCTTTGTTACTTCCCTGGCTCTCCTTGCTTACCGTATTGGAATCATTTTTTGCAGGTTCGTTTGCTGTTTTTGCACCTTGGTTACATGATGCAATAGTTCCAACCAATAAAAGGCCAAAGGAAACTTTCGATACAATTGAAAATATAGTGTTCATTTTTTTGTTATTTGCAAATTATTACTGAAAACAAACCTAACATAAAAAAATCGAAATTCTAGTTTTTAGTAATAAAAAAGTAAAATTATCCTGTGTATTATAATTCGGAATATAGGTTCAATACTTGTCCACGGACTTGATAAATCGGCCAAAATTTCGTATTTTTGAATATTACATTTAAGAGGTTTTCAATGAGCGAAGAAAATAAGAATGCATCCACCTATTCGGCCGATAATATTCAGGTATTAGAGGGTTTAGAAGCGGTTCGTAAGCGTCCATCCATGTATATCGGTGACACCGGTGTAAAAGGATTGCACCATTTGGTATACGAGGTTGTTGATAATTCAATCGATGAAGCTGTAGCAGGATATTGTACAGATATCTTTGTTACTATCCATAAAGATAACTCGATTTCTGTCCGGGATAACGGTCGGGGTATTCCTACAGGGATCAACAAAAAAGAGAATAAATCAGCCCTAGAGCTTGTAATGACAGTATTGCACGCCGGAGGTAAATTTGATAAAGATACATACAAGGTTTCTGGTGGTCTGCATGGTGTTGGGGTTTCCTGTGTGAATGCCCTGTCTACCCTTTTGAAGGCCGAGGTTCATCGCGATGGAAAGATTTACCAGCAGGAGTACCAAATTGGTAAACCTTTGTATGATGTGAAAGAAGTTGGTGTTTCTGATAAGACGGGTACTATTGTAACGTTCCATCCAGATGCGACAATTTTCACGCAGACTACCGTTTATAATTACGATACATTGGCAAATCGTCTTCGTGAACTTGCATTTTTAAATAAAGGTGTGAGTTTGACGTTGAATGATGAGCGTGAAGCAAATGAAGACGGTTCTGAAAAGAAAGAAACATTCTATTCAGAGGGTGGTCTGAAAGAGTTTGTGAAATTTTTAGATGGTAACCGTCAGTCGTTGATTCCTGAACCAATTTATGTTGAAGGCGTGAAACAAGGTATCCCTGTTGAACTGGCTTTACAATATAACGATACGTATTCGGAGAATGTCCATTCTTATGTGAATAACATCAATACGATTGAAGGTGGTTCTCACGTTGCAGGTTTCCGTCGTGGTTTGACACGTACCTTGAAAGCATATGCGGACAAGTCGGGTTTGCTTAAAAACTTAAAAGTGGAAATTACCGGTGATGACTTCCGCGAGGGATTGACAGCTGTAATTTCGGTGAAGGTTGCAGAACCTCAATTTGAGGGACAAACCAAAACTAAATTAGGTAACTCCGAGGTGATGGGGGCTGTAGATGTTGCTGTTGGTGAGATCTTAGGTGTTTATCTGGAAGAGAATCCACGTGAGGCAAAATCTATTGTTCAAAAGGTTGTCATTGCAGCTCAAGCACGTGCTGCTGCACGTAAGGCCCGTGATTTGGTCCAACGTAAAACCGTTATGGGTGGCTCCGGACTTCCGGGTAAATTAGCTGACTGTCAAGACAACGATCCTACCAAATGTGAGATTTATTTTGTCGAGGGAGATTCTGCGGGTGGTACTGCCAAGTCTGGTCGTGATAGAAAACATCAGGCGATCATGCCTTTACGTGGTAAGATCCTGAACGTCGAAAAAGCGATGGAACATAAGATCTACGAAAATGAGGAGATCAAAAACATGTTTACAGCTTTGGGCGTGAGTGTAGGTACTGCCGAAGATGCTAAGGCATTGAATATTGAAAAGTTACGTTATCACCGCATCATCATCATGACCGATGCCGATGTGGATGGGTCCCACATTACAACATTGATCCTGACGTTCTATTTCAGATACATGAAGGAATTGATCGAAAGAGGATATGTATATATCGCTACACCGCCGCTATACTTGGTGAAAAAAGGAAAAGAACATGAATACGCTTGGAATGAAGACCAACGTATCAATGCGATTCAACGTTTGAAAGGAAGTGGTAAAGAGGATAGCGTACACGTACAACGTTATAAAGGTCTTGGAGAGATGAATGCAGAACAGTTATGGGATACAACCATGAATCCTGAAACGCGTACTTTAAGACAAGTAACTATCGAAAACGCGGCAGAATGTGACCGTATCTTCTCGATGTTGATGGGTGATGAAGTTGCTCCGCGTCGTGAATTTATCGAAAAAAATGCACGTTATGCTAAAATTGATATTTAATTGATCTGATCATAAAAGAATAAAAAAAGCCTGATGAAAAATTTCATCAGGCTTTTTTTATTCTTTTATATTTCCTAATTTCATACCAGTGAACCGTTTTTCTGCCGGGATAAAAGGTTCATCGCCTAGCATTTAGCCAATATTAATTAAAACCTATTATGAAATATTGTAGCAAAATTTTGCTCTTTATAGGTTGTTTTATTGGACTAACCTGTATGGCGCAAACAAATGAAAAAATCGATCTCCAAGATTTATTTGAAAGCTTATCGGAAGAACTTCCTGAAGATGCTGATTTGAGTGAATTCACTGAAAAGTGGTATCATTATCTCAAACATCCGATCGATCTCAACAAAACTGATGGCAGAGAACTCACTGAATTACAGTTTTTGAACCCTTTATTAATCGAGCACCTATTGGCCCATAGGACCATTTCAGGGAATTTTATCAACGTACTCGAACTACAGTCCATTGAAGGATTTAATGAACGGATAGTCAGTTTGTTGTTACCCTTCGTAAGGGTAGGTCCGGGATCTCCCCTTCAAACCCTGAAATCGAGAAATTTTAAACAGGAATTTATAATACGGTACGCCCGGGTACTCGAAAAAGCAAAGGGATACCGTATAGTTGATACGACGAAATCCCATTATCTTGGCGATGCCAATCGCTATGCTTTTCGGTATAGAGCCCAGTTAAACGATGGGTTTCATCTCGCGGTTAATATGGAGAAAGATGCGGGGGAACCATTTTTTAGAGACAGACAAAAAATGGGATTTGATTTCTATAGCCTAAGTATATCGATCAAGTCTTTAGGCCGTTTCAAAAATATCGTGATCGGCGACTATGTTTTGCAATTTGGCCAGGGACTCAGTATGTGGAATGGTTTGAATTTTGGGAAAGGGGGATTGGTACAGCATACTGCAAGACAAGGGATCGGTGTAAAGTCATATACGTCATTAAATGAGGCTAATTTTATGCGTGGCATTGCAGGAACATTACAGATTAGGCACGTTGAAATTACACCTTATTTCTCCTACCAATCCATTGATGGAAAAGTTAACCGTACAACTTCTCCGCCTACGATTTCAACGATCGCAAGCTCAGGCTTGCATCGGACTGCAACCGAACAGCAATACCGTCATGCCGCATCTCAACTGACCTATGGATTGAATCTATTGTGGCGCTATAAAAGGTTCAAAATGGGTGTTCATCTCAATCAGACACAATTGAATGCCTTTAAAACAAAAGGCAATGGTATACGGCAAAAGGCGGACTTTGAAGGTGATTTTTTGCGAAATATAAGTCTATATGCAAACTATACGATTCGGAATGCTTATTTATTTGGTGAGTATGCAAATAGCATGGATGGCGGTTCAGCACTGTTAGCAGGATCTATCATAAGTTTACATCCACGTTTATCATCGGTTATATTGCTGCGGGACTATAAGCAGAATTTTCATACTTTTTATGGACAGGGATTTGGTGAATCGGATAACAGCTCCAACGAGCAGGGGGCTTATTTGGGACTAACGTATCAATTGGGTAGAAAATTGCTCTGGTCCAATTATGCGGATATATTTCGTTTCCCGGGAGCAAAGTATCAGGCTGATACGCTATCTACAGGCGCTGATTTTTTTAGCCAGCTGAGTTACATGTGGTACAAAAAAGGCCAACTTTCGTTGCGCTATCGCAACCGATTGAAACAAGTTAACTACCAGGGAGCGGGACAAACCGAGCATGGGCTTGTGAATACCAGTAAACAGCAGTTCAGGGTAGAATTTCATTACCGCCTAAGTTCAATATGGACGATTCGCTCCCGTGTAGAAGCCAATCTATTCCAAAAAGAGTATCAGGAAAATAGTTTCGGTTATATGCTTTATCAAGATTTGTTTTGGAAGTCTAGCGCGGGAAAATTTCAGTCGAATATGCGGGTTGCCTATTTCGATGCGGCAAGTTATGATAATCGGATCTATGCTTATGAGCAGGATGTATTATATGCATCTGGTTTTGGAATGTACAATACAAGGGGATGGAGAATGTATTTCAATCTGCAGTATCAGTTAAGCCGCCATCTTCAGGTATGGGCCAAATATGCGGTCTATTATTATCCAGGGCGGGAGAGTATTGGGACTGGACTGGACCAAATTGAGGGCAATAGAAAGTCAGAGGTTAAGATACAGTTGCGGTGGCAGTTATGAAAGAGCTTAGTTTTATACAAAGATTAGAGCGGCTGCCTATTCTTAAGATAGCGATCCTATATCTTGTGACTCTTCTTCTGGCACCTCGATTGCCTATGTCGCTCCATATTTTCCAATGTGTTCAGCAGCTATTGGTTGTGCTGGTTTTGATAACGTTTTGTTGTTATTTATTAAAGGGAAGAATCCGCCAATATGGCTACATCTACGGGTATTATGTGTCTGTTGTATTATTTGGAATTTTCCAATTTTGGCGCGAAGCCCCTTTGGTTACAATCAGTCATTTCTCCCATATAGTGACCGATAGTTATGTAGTCAAAATTATTGAAGAGCCCAAGGTGAAGCGGGATATCATTCGTTTTTCGGCAGAAGTAGTGGGGGCTTACCAAAAAGGTGAATTTGTTGAAACTACAGGTCGACTGATGTTATCCTTAAAATCCAGCCAGAAGAACCCACTGCAGTTTGGTGATCTATTGTCGTTAAAAGGTCAAGTAAAGAAAATAGCTCAGCCATTCAATCCAATGGAATTTGACTATAAAAACTATTTGGAAAGACAGCATATCTATCATGAAGCTTTCGCAGTCGTTGGTCGGTATAAGCTGATCAGTAGGAGAGAAACAATGGCATTTTCCTTGACTGGGCTTGCTTTACAAATGAGGAGATATTTTTTGGTTAAGCTTCGTCCCCATATCAAAAGGGATGAGCACTTTGCTATTGCGTCAGCTTTATTATATGGTTCACGGAGTGATATCAGTGCCGAAAGCATCCAGGCCTTCACCAATACGGGAACGATACATGTGTTAAGTGTATCGGGAATGCATGTTGCTGTTTTATTCAGTTTTTTATCCCTTATTTTCAAGCGAATTGCCTGGCCTTTCTATCTCAGATGGCTGCCACTAATTTTGTTATGGAGTATGATCTGGATATATGCTTTTATTGCAGGGCTTGATCCGCCCATTACGCGGGCAGCTATTATGATTAGTTTTGTGCTGTGTGCACAGCATTTTAAACGAAGCTTTTCAACACTGAATTCGCTTATTATTGCCGCATTATTGATTCTACTGGTCGTTCCTAGGGCTGTTGTTGATGTGGGTTTTCAGCTGTCCTTTCTAGCCGTTTTGGGTATGACGATATGTTCGCCGCTTGTTGAGGGATTCCTTCCGGTCAAAAGACCGATGTTACGACTTTTGAGAGATGCATTGGCTGTTTCTATTGCTGCGCAGACATTGACAACGCCACTGAGCCTTTATTATTTTGGGCAATTTCCAACTTATTTTCTGGTAGCCAATGTATTAGTCGATTTCCCTTCAACACTAGCGATGTATCTCGGTTTTATTATGACAATCAATCCAATACAGAGGCTCAACGATTTATTGGGTTTCCTTTTGGAGCATCTCATTACTTTCATCTTATATTGTTTGAAATTTATTGACCACTTGGCTTTTTCGACAATAAAAATTGAACCTATGGGGCTGGAGCTTCTATTTTTGACGTATTTTGCACTATTTTCTTTTTTATATGCTTTTCAATGGAAAGATAAAAAATACGTTTGGCTAGGGGGATGCTGTGCAATTGGAATACTATTGATCACTGCGCAAAAATGCCTAGAAAATAAAGATGTAGAACGGTTTCGGGTCTATAATACAAAACATGAGCTGACGATCGGGTATTTCAAAGGTGGGCGCGGTATCGTTTACAGCACATTTGATTCTTTGCAATCCCGAGGCTTGCAATATGCATGTGGAAGAGAAATCCAATTACTGACGAGGGAAAAAGTTCAGTTTGTAGCTTTGAATGGTCGGGAGCGGAAAAACTACCTTGCTACGCTCCCTTTAGGTAGAATTGCTATTTTATCGCATGCAGGGGGAACAATGATACATGCCGACCTTGTCATTGTCAGAAAAAATTTACTAGATGGTTTACCTCGTTTATTGAAGCAAATTAGACCAAAACTTGTTATACTGGATGGATCCAATTCAATGGAGAAATCCAAGCTTACAAAACGTATGTTGGATAGTTTGGGAATACAGAATTATCTCATGAAAGATAATTTTGCGTATGTTTGGGATAAGGAGAACTTATGACGCAAGATAGTATATCAATCTTAAGGCAATACTGGGGATTCGATTCATTTAGACCCCTGCAGGAAGAAATTATTCAATCGGTCATTTCAGGTAAAGATACACTAGCTTTATTGCCGACTGGCGGCGGAAAGTCGATTTGTTTTCAAGTACCTGCCTTGATGCGAGAAGGGATTTGTATTGTCGTTACACCGCTTATAGCATTGATGAAAGATCAGGTTGAGCATTTGAGAAAAAATGGAATTCAAGCGGTCGCGATTTATGCTGGAATGCGAAAAAGGGAGGTGGATATTACATTGGACAATTGCGTCTATGGGCAAATAAAATTTCTCTATCTTTCTCCTGAAAGATTATACAATGATATCGTAAGGGAGCGCATACGATTTATGAATGTAAATCTTTTTGCGATAGACGAAGCACATTGTATTTCCCAATGGGGGTATGATTTCAGACCACCCTATTTAGAACTCGCTAAGTTACGGGAACTGCATCCCAAGGTTCCTTTTCTGGCTCTTACAGCGACAGCAACTGAGCGTGTCATTAGCGATATACAACAGAAACTGAATTTTCCAAAAGAAAATGTATTTGTCAAAAGCTTTCTCCGCGACAATTTGGCTTACATGGCCATTGAGGAAGAGGATAAGATGGGACGTATGGTCCGCATCATACACAAGTTGGGTGGATCCGGTATTGTTTATGTCAGAAACCGGCGAGAAACACAGGAGATAGCCCGGATTTTGGTAAATAATGGCATTTCGGCAGATTATTACCATGCTGGGCTTTCGGGCCAGGAACGGGACCAGAAACAGCAAGGGTGGATGACAAATGTTGTTCGCGTTATTGTAGCTACAAATGCGTTTGGGATGGGAATTGATAAACCTGACGTGCGCTTTGTGATTCATCTCGATTTGCCCGATTCGCTGGAGGCCTATTATCAAGAAGCCGGTAGGGCAGGAAGAGATGGCAAGAAGGCCTATCCCGTTATTCTTTATCAAAAGGCAGATGAGCGGAAACTTGTCGATAATTTGCAAGCTAGCTTTCCTGATATTCCATTTATTCAACAGACCTATCATTACCTTTGTAATCATTTTCAGATTCCCTATGGTTCTGGAGAAGGAGTGACTGTAGATTTTGATGTTGTTGCATTTGCAAAAAAATATCAGCTGCCGTTGGTTCCTGTTATGAATGCGCTGAAGTTTCTGGAGCGGGACACTTGGTTGGTTTTGTCAGAAGCTGTCACAATACCTTCACGCTTTAAGTTTGAAATTGATAGCGCCGAATTGTATAAAGTTCAGGTGCAGTATGTCAAATATGATAAACTCATTAAGGCTATTTTGCGCAGCTATGGTGGCGTATTTGAAAACTATATCCTCATCAATGAATATGAATTTGCACGTAAGTTAGGTCTGCCTTATGATCGTGTTGTCGAACTGTTGAAGTCGTTGGAGACACTGGAAATAGCGAGCTATCTACCTTCTACAGATGCGCCACAATTGACCTTTTTGCAGAACCGCGTCGATTACAAACACCTGCATGTCGATCATATTTTTATTCGCGATCGCCATAAGGTGAAGGAAGAGGAAGTCAATGGCATGATCGGTTATATTGAACATAGCAATTGCCGCAGTCAGTCGCTGTTGTTATATTTTGGAGAGAAAAATGCGGGGTTCTGTGAAGTATGCGATTTATGTCTGATCCGCAATCATCAGGAAAAGCAGCGGGCAAATATAAAAGCAGAAATCAAAAGCAGTTTACTCGCTGGAGCTAAAAATATTTATGATTTGGTGGCGAGTTTGACGATAGGTACAGAAAAGAATAGAATAGAGATCATCCGTAATCTCCTAGATGCCGAAAAAATCCGCTTGGAGGATAATCTCTATTCTTGGAATACCTTGTTTTAAACTATTTTTCGATGGGTAGATTGAGCTCTTCACGGCCCCACTCTGACCAAGAACCATCGTATACACGGATTTGCTCGTGACCAGCGAGATGACAAGCAAATGCTAAGACTGAGGCCGTGATACCCGATCCACAGGAGAATACATATTCATTTCCGGTCGCATTAAAATGATCAAATTGCTGTTTCAATTCATCAACGGGTTTATAAACGATTCCGTCAAATAATTCTTCGAAAGGGAGATTTTTGGAATGGGGGATATGCCCACCATGAAGGCCTTTCCGGGGTTCAGCTACTAAACCACTAAATCGACCCTTACTTCTGGCGTCAAAAATATTCACTTGAGTATCCCGATAATGAGTTAAGATATACTCTTTATCGGCATACAGGTTTGCTTGAAATTGGGCTTTAAAATTACCGGAACTTGCAGCGGTTTTATACTGCTCTACGACGGGCAGTTTGTTGTTTTTCCAAGCGGGAACACCGCCATTTAAAATAAAGACCTGTTCAAATCCCATGACCTTAAACATCCACCAGGCCCTTGGGCTTGAATAAATGCCCCATCTGTCATATAATACGACCGTACTATCCTGATTTATTCCGAGTCTTTGCATTTCCCGTTCGAATACCGCTGCAGAAACGAGGGTATGCGGTAATTTGGAAGTAGCATCCGAAAGTTTCCCTTCGATGTCAAAAAATTGAGAATGGGGAAGTACTTCGAACTTGGTATCCTTGATGGATTGGCCAACTTTGTCGATGGTGCAATCGAGGAGGACAATGTCTGTATGCTGTCCCAGTGATTCCTGAAGTTCGGTGGGGTTAATTAAGGCTGATTTGAATGACATAACAATAACGTTTATTGATACAAAATTACAAAAGCATCCCTATAAAAACAAAGCGGCTGTCCTTTTGGAACAGCCGCTTTTTATGGATTGAAATTGCTAATTACTTAGCGTTTTTATCATTTTCCATTTGCTCTTTCAATTGAGCTAATACGTCTAAATCGCCTAAAGTAGATTTTTCAACAGAATCTTTTACTTTTTTCACAGCTGAAGACTCAGCTTTAGCGTCTTTTTTACGGTTATTAGACTCTTCTTTGCGAGCTTCTTCTTTCTCTTCTTCCCAAATACGAGAGTGAGAAATTACCAAACGTTTGTTCTCTTTGTTGAACTCGATGATTTTGAATGAAGTAACTTCGTCAACTTTCAATGAAGAACCGTCTTCTTTAACAGAGTGTTTAGAAGGACAGAAACCTTCAACACCGTATTGTAAAGCTACGATATCACCTTTGTCACCAACTTTGATCACAGTACCTTCGTGGATAGAACCTTCAGTAAAGATCGTTTCGAAAGTATCCCAAGGGTTTTCTTCCAATTGTTTGTGACCTAAAGATAATTTACGGTTTTCTTCATCTAATTCTAAAACAACTACGTCTAATGTTTCACCAACTTTAGTGAATTCGTTAGGGTGGTTGATTTTTTTAGACCAAGATAAATCAGAGATGTGGATCAAACCGTCGATACCTTCTTCTAACTCAACAAATACACCGAAGTTAGTCATGTTTTTAACAACAGCTGATTGTTTAGAACCTACTGGGTAACGCTCAGTGATGTTTTTCCAAGGATCTGGAGTCAATTGTTTGATACCTAAGCTCATTTTACGCTCATCACGATCTAAAGTTAAGATTTGAGCTTCGATTTCGTCACCAACTTTTAAGAACTCTTGTGGAGAACGTAAGTTTTGAGACCAAGACATTTCAGAAACGTGGATCAAACCTTCAACACCTGGGATGATTTCTAAGAAAGCACCGTAATCAGCAACTGTTACGATTTTACCTTTAACTTTAGAACCAACTTCTAATGCTGTATCTAAAGATTCCCAAGGGTGCTCAGATAATTGTTTCAAGCCTAAAGCGATACGTTTTTTCTCATCATCAAAGTCTAATACAACAACGTTGATTGTTTGATCTAAAGCTAAAACTTCTTTTGGATGCTCGATACGACCCCAAGAGATATCTGTGATATGCAACAAACCGTCAACACCACCTAAGTCGATGAATACACCGAAGTCAGTGATATTTTTAACAGTTCCTTCTAATACTTGACCTTTTTCTAATTTAGCAACGATCTCAGATTTTTGGTTTTCTAAGTCGTTCTCAATTAATACTTTGTGTGATACGACAACGTTTTTGAATTCGTGGTTGATTTTCACAACTTTGAATTCCATTGTTTTACCTACGTATACATCGTAGTCACGGATAGGTTTGATATCGATTTGAGATCCAGGTAAGAAAGCTTCAACACCTTTGATGTCAACGATAAGACCACCTTTAGTACGGCTCTTAACGAAACCAGTAATGATTGCATCATTTTCCAATGCTTCATTGATAGCTTCCCAAGATTTTTGAGTTTTAGCACGTTTGCGAGAAAGTACTAATTGACCGTTAGCATCTTCTTGAGATTCAACGAATACGTCAACTTTGTCACCAATTTTTAATTCTGGTAAGTCACGGAATTCGGATAAAGAAACTAAACCGTCAGATTTGAAACCAACATTTAAGACAACGTCTTTGTTGTTGATAGAAACGACAGTACCTTCAATAATTTCACCTTGGTTAACTTGGTTGAAAGTATCTGCGTATTGTGCTTCAAGTTTAGCGCGTTCAGCTTCGCTATAATTTCCGAAACCTTTATCATTTGCATCCCAGTCAAATTCACCTTCTGGTGTGATCCAAGTGTTTGATTTGATTTCGTCGATTAAGTTTGAATCAGCTTCTGATTCAATTTTTTCAGTGTCTTTCACTACTTTAGTGTCAGCACCTTGTAGCTCTGCGTTTTTCGCTGCTAATTCTTTTTCTGCTTCTTGTTTTTTTGCCATTAATTAATTTTCTCCTTTTTCCTACGTTGTAGGAGTTGCAAAGGTACAAAAAAACTTTTAATGCAAAATTTTATTTTTCTTATTTTATTGAAAGACTTTCAGTTATCCCGAATTATAGGTTTCTGTCGAACAACTTGGCCTGAGGAGGCTCAGGACAGGATCTTTCATTGGTCAGAATAGGAGGGGGTTAAGCCTTACAACATTCTTTTTGACTGTCGTTTTGTCTTGTTTGCTATTCGTTATCTTTTTTAAATGAGTTGAAGATCCGCGGCTTGGCAATCACAATGGTTTGCTTGGACAATGCGATGGCAGCATTTAACTCATAGCCCAATAATAATATCAGCGTATTGAGGTAGATCCAGAGCATAATGACGATCAGGGTTCCGATCGAACCATATAATTTATTATATGCACCAAAATGATTAATATAGAATGTGAAAATCGAGAAAGTCAAAATCGCTAATATCGTGGCCATGGAGGCGCCGGGGCTAAATAACTTCCACTTGTTTGATGTAGATGGACCAAACTTATAAATACAGCTTACTGTAAAGAAATAAATTGCGAAAATAATAATCCATCGGGAGAGCTTTAACAAAGTCGCCCACATACTGGATTTAATACCCGTAGTTTCTTTTAGATAATCAATCGTCACACCAGCGATGGTAAATACGGTCATCCCGACGGTGAGGGCAAAAATAATCAGAAAGGCTAATGTTAGTGCAACGAACCTTTTTCTTATCCAGGGTCTTTTCTCGGTCATTAGGGAAGCTTTGTTGAACGCATTCATTAATGAGGCCATACCATTTGTCGCAAAATATGCGGCGAAAAGAAAACCGAAGGAAAGGAGTCCACCATTCTGGTTTTTAATAATATCTTCGAGGGTGGTTTCAACGACAAGGAATGCATTTTTAGGAATGACAACCGCTAAAAAATCCAGTAATTGCTCCTGAAAGTTGTTGATAGGAATATAGGGAATTAATGTAAATAGAAAGATGATGCCAGGAAATATCGCCAACAAAAAACTATATGATAATGATGAGGCCTTGCTGACGATGGAATCTCTGGCAAGCTCCTGAAAGAAAAACACTGCTACAGTATAAAGGGGAAGTGAACCAAATCCTGGTAACACAACCCGTTTACTCCATTCGATTAATCTAAAATAAGGTTCAAAATTTAATAGCCATTGGTGGAATTTCCCCATCTTAATTAAAATATTTACTCATCTTATCCTGAAAGATCTGTGGCGGCATACAAGGTTTATTTTTTTCCATATTGACAAATACCAACGTCGTTTCTCCTTGATTGAGTAACTCGCCACTTTCGTTAAAAAGTTCATATTCAAAAATAATACGGACCGCAGGTTTCTTACGAATCGTTACCCGGATCGTTATTAGATCATCATACTTACCCGGTTTGAGATATTTTGTTTTCAGCTCTGTGACAGGGAGCATAACGCCCATATCTTCCAGTTCTTTATAAGATATCCCTGTACTTCTCAGCATCTCAGTCCTTGCTATCTCGTAAAAGGCAGCATAATTGCCATAATAGACATAGCCCATTTGGTCTGTTTCTGCATAGCGAACACGAATCTGATGGTCAAATACAAACATTATTTCTTAATATTTCTGGCGTCTAGGGCTTGTTGGAATTTCCGTGCATTCACTAGATGTTCTACTTCTGTTCTTGCAAAATTATGGTAACCTGAGAAATCATCCTTTGCACACATATAGATATAATCATGTTGCTTAAAATTCAGAACCGCATCAATAGCAGCGATACTCGGGATAGAAATAGGCCCCGGAGGCAAGCC